>ENA-OUPA01000063-OUPA01000063.1-human-gut-metagenome-genome-assembly--contig:-NODE-63-length-90673-cov-11.9771_pt1 | contig 90673 bp, 83 predicted proteins | sample MGYA00237939_ERZ548770 | MGnify/ENA primary metagenome ERZ548770 (study PRJEB26490, sample SAMN05356877) | human gut metagenome | biome: terrestrial biome; feature: human-associated habitat; material...
GGCTGGCGCCCTTCCCTTGCCTTTTTTATAACTTCCTTTTGCGGCAGAAGGGAACACCCCTTCACAGCGGCCTTCTGGGGGAGCTCCCCAGTTCCGCTGTGCCCGCCGTCAATTTCTTCCAAACTTCTCGAATTTCAGCTGGCGGGGGATGAACTTCTTAATCCCCTCCAGCAGCTCTTCATCCGGGTTGAACACAAACAGCGTCTTCCCCGTCTTGCCGCTGCGGACAATCATATACCAGGCATCCCGGTGGTCGCTGTACTCCGTGGCAAAGATCCGCGTGTCAAAGCTCTGGTTCTTCAAGCGGGCCTCGTTCTGGGCGTACTGCCCAATGTCCTCGGCCGTGCTGCACTCAAAAGAAGTCATGCGCTTGCGGCTGGAACGGTTCATAATTTTGTCCACCGCCACATAGCCGTTGGTCAGGCTGTATTCATACTCCAAAAGCCGCATGGAAATCAGCTTGTAGCCGCCAAAACCCGCGCCGCCTGCGACCAGCAGCGACAGCATGGGTATGGGCACAATCATAAAGCCCACCACAAAGCCGATCAGCGCCACCACCAGCACTGCCAAAAAAATGCCGGCTGTCACCAGCATGTCCGTGGACTCGAACTTTTTCTTTACCATGCGTTCAATAAAAACGTCGCCCATTTTTACAATCCCATCCTTTCGCCGCGCCTGCCGCCCGGCGGATTTTCCTGAACATTGTACCATATCTTTTTACAAGATTCAATAAATCTTTTGTGAACAGCCCAAGGCTTTTTTAAAAAAACGCCCGTCAGCCCGCGAGGCGGGGAAAATGGCCCCCACCCCCTTGAACCGCTCGTTTTTTTGTGCTATGATAAATGAAACGCGCGGATGAAAGAAAGTACCCCCGCTCCACCCGGCCAGAGAGGCTCTGCCACCGGCTGAAAGCAGAGCTGCGCGGCGGGCGGGGAGAAGTTCCTTTCGGAGCGGCGGCGCTGAACCGGCCCTGGGAAAGGGGGCCGCACTAGGCGCCGACGGGAAAGGCCCCGTTACAGGCCGGAACGAGGGCGGGCTGCCCCTCCTGTTTTTGCAGGGGAGGACGTCCCGCTGAAATTGGGTGGTACCGCGTAGTAAAGCATTACTTCGCCCCTTTTTTCGGGGGCGGAGTTTTTTTGTCCCCACATTTCCCCTATAGGAAAGGAAGGTCAGCACACATGAAGGAACAGATCGAAGCCCTGCGGCAGCGCTTTGAAAGCGAGCTGCAGGCGGCCCAGAACAGCGACGCTGTGGAGAAGCTGCGCGTTGCCTACCTGGGCAAAAAGGGCTCTGTCACCGATTTGCTCAAGGGCCTGAAGGCCGTGGCCGGTGACCAGAAAAAAGAGATGGGCCAGCTCATCAACCAGCTGAAGCACCAGGTGGAGGAGGGCATTGCCCAACAGGTAGAGGCCATCCGCGCCGCGGAGGAGGAAAGGCTTATTGCCTCTGCCGAGCAGTATGACGTAACCCTGCCTGTGGACCAGAGCGAGGGGTCCTACCACCCCATCACGTTGGTGCAGCGGCAGCTGGAGGAAATCTTCTCCTCCATGGGCTTCACCATTGAGGATTACAAGGAGATCGTCACGGACTATGAGTGCTTTGAGGCGGTGAACATCCCCAAGCACCACCCCGCCCGAGACATGCAGGACACCTACTACCTCTCCAACGGCCAGCTGCTGAAGACCCACACCTCCGCCGCCCAGAACGCCATCATGCGCAAGTACGGCGCCCCCCTGCGGGCGGTGTTCCCGGGCCGGTGCTTCCGCAACGAGTCCACCGACGCCTGCCATGAGAACACGTTCTTCCAGATGGAGGGCCTGATGATTGACAAGGACATCTCCATCTCCAACCTGATCTACTTTATGAAAACCATGCTCTCTGAGGTATTTGAGCGGGATATCACGGTGCGGCTGCGGCCCGGCTTCTTCCCCTTCGTGGAGCCCGGCTTCGAGCTGGACATCTCCTGCCTGATCTGCGGCGGCGAGGGCTGCCCCAGCTGCAAGAACTCCGGCTGGCTGGAACTGTGCCCCTGCGGGATGATCCACCCCAACGTGCTGAAGATGGGCGGCATCGACCCAGAGGAGTACACAGGCTTCGCCTTTGGCCTGGGGCTGACCCGCCTGGCCATGATGAAGTACGGCATCAAGGACATCCGCGATTTGAACAGCGGCAACTTGAAGGCCCTGAGCCAGTTTAAGCACGAATAAAGAAGGGGGAAAACCGCTATGTATATCTCTATGAATTGGATCGGGGATTTTGTGGACCTTTCCGGCCTGGACCTGGAGGCCCTTATCCACCGGTTCACACTCTCCACCGCCGAGGTGGAGGACGTCTATCACATGGGACAGGACCTGCGGGACGTGGTCGCCGGCAAGATCCTCTCTGTGGAGGCCCACCCCAACTCTAAAAAGCTCCACCTGCTCAAGGTGGATACCGGCGATACAATTTACGACGTGGTCTGCGGCGCCCCCAACGTGCGGGAGGGCCTGATCGTCCCCTTCGTCAAGGAGGGGGGCATGGTCTCCGGGCAGGAGATCGCCTGTGCCTCCATTGCCGGGGTGGAGTCCCACGGCATGTGCTGCTCTGAAAAGGAACTGGGTATCTCTGACAACCACGCCGGCCTGATGGAGCTGCCCGAGGACACCATTGTGGGCACGGACATCTGCGACCTGTACGCCATTAAGGACACGGTGTTCGAGGTGGACAACAAGTCTTTGACCAACCGCCCGGACCTGTGGGGCCACTACGGCATTGCCCGGGAGTTTGCCGCCCTGTCCGGCCGGGAGCTGAAGCCCCTGGAGACGGTCTCCCTGGAGGCCTATGACAATTTAGAGCCCATCCAGATTGACGTGCAGGACGACCTGTGCTACCGCTACACCGGCTTGAAGGTGCGCAACATCCAGAAAAAGGTGAGCCCTGTGGATATGCGCATCCGCCTGTACTACTGCGGCAGCCGGGGCATCAACCTGCTGGCCGATTTGACCAACTACCTGATGCTGGAGATGGGCCAGCCCATGCACGCCTTCGACTGCGCCAAGGTGGACCAGATTGAGGTCAAGCGCTTTGAGGCGCCTTTCGCCTTCACCACCTTGGATGGCCAAGAGCGCACCGTGGACGAAAACACCTTGATGATTTGCTGCAAGGGCCAGCCCGTGGCCATCGCCGGCATTATGGGCGGCCTGGATTCTGAAATCGAGGACGATACCGACAGCCTGCTGCTGGAGAGCGCCAACTTCGACGCAGTCAGCGTGCGGAAGTCTTCCACCCGGCTGGGCCTGCGCACCGACGCCTCTATGCGCTATGAGAAGACCCTGGACCCGGAGATGTGCCCCACCGCTATCGCCCGGTTTGTAAAGCTGCTGCTGGACATCGACCCGCAGGCGCAGGTCATCTCCCGGCTTACCGATGTGTACTGCAAGAAGTACCCCCAGGTCTCTTTGACCTTTGACAAGGCCTATGTGGACCGCTACACCGGCATTGAAATCAGCAACGACCGCATTTTGGAGACCCTGCGGGCTTTGGGCTTTGGCGCCCAGTTCGACGGCCGGGAGTTCCAGGTGGAGGTGCCCTCTTGGCGGGCCACCAAGGACGTGACCATCAAGGCGGACATCATCGAGGAAATCACCCGTATTTACGGCTATGACAACTTCCAGATCAAAACCACCCGCAGCGCCCTCTACCCCGAAAAGCGCAGCGCCGGCAACAAGGCCGACAACTTCACCAAGGATATCCTGGTGCAGCGGTACCACCTGCACGAGGTCCACTCCTACATCTGGTTCGACCAAAAGAAGTGCAAGGAGCTGGGCATCGCCCTGGAAGAGAACGTGAAGCTGCTCTCTCCCCAAAGCCCGGACTTGGAGACCCTGCGCACCAATATGGGCCCCACCCTGCTGAGCTTTGTGAATGAGAACAAGCCCTTTTCCCCGGACTTCGGCCTCTTCGAGATCGGCCGCGTCTGCGAGGGGGTGAAGGAGGACGGCCTGTGCAACGAGCGGAAGAAGCTGGGCATTGCCCTGTACAGCCGCACCCACAGCGAAAAGGAACTGTACATGGAGCTGCTGGAGATTTTCACCGCCTTGGGCCGGGACATCAAGCGGGCGGACTTCACCTTTAAAAACGGCGAACCCCGGCACGGCTGGCAGCATCCCCGGAACACGGCTTTCGCCTCCTACAAGGGGCAGGAGCTGGGCTGGCTGTGCGCCCTCCATCCCGCGGTGGCTGCCAAGCTGGACAAGAAAGCCGCCGTGGTCTGCGCGCAGCTGGATATGGACGCCTTCGCCGCCATCCAGGAGACGGACATTGCCTATCGGGAGCCCTCCCGCTTCCCCGGCATTGACATCGACCTGTCCCTGGCTCTCCCTCAAGGCATGACCTATGCCCAGCTGGCCCCTGCCTGGGCGGATTTGGACGCGGAAACCCTTTCCAGTGTCACCCTCATCGACTCCTTCCAGCAGGGCGACCTGCTGAGTATCACCCTGCGGTTTGCCTTCTCCTCGCAAGAGCACACCCTCTCAAAAGAGGAGGTCCAGCCCTGGGTGGACGGCATCGTGGAAAAATTGGCAAAAGTGGGGGTAGCCCTGCGCTCTTAAGCGGGTTTTCCCCGGCAAAAGGGGGCGCCAGTGGAAAAAGTGCTTGCATTCCCAGGGATTATCCTGTATGATAAAGGATGAGAAGTTTTGGGACGAACTGGAGGTGTTCCACATGCCGGACGATTACACCAACAACACGATCACTTTTTCCATGGAAGAGGTGCGCGAGGCCGATATGAAGCGCATCCTGCTGACGGTATATGACGCCCTGAAGGAAAAGGGCTACAACCCCATCAGCCAGATTGTGGGATACATCCTCTCGGAAGACCCCACCTACATCACGACCCACAACAACGCCCGCAGCCTCATCCGCCGGATCGACCGCGACGAGCTTTTGAAAGCCATGGTGCGTTCTTACCTGGGCGAGTGATCCAACAGCAAATCTACGAAAGCGCGGTGATTCTTTGAGCGAGCAGAAAAAGCAGAGCTTCCCTACCTATAAGGGGAAACCCCTGGTACGCAGCGGGGACACTCTTTACTATGGCAGCATGCGGGATAAGTATGTCATCAAAATGAACATCAAGTCGAAGAAGAAGGTGGGAGACCTGGAGGTTGCCGATAAGGTGACCATTCAGCTGATGTACACCGACCCCGAGATCCGCACCCGCAAGCAGATCGTAAAAACCAGCGAGAAAAACGGCCTGTACCTGGCCCTGGATATTGCCGACGCCTGGCTGACCCGGGCGCTGGCAGAGTAAGTCCATCCGCTCATACAAAAAGGAGAAGGGACCGCCCAAATGGGCGGCCCCTTCTCCTTTTTGTTCAAGAGGGCCAGCGGCACGCTCACATCACCTGGGCGCCCGTGAGGAAGGCGCAGTAATAAAGCCCCAGGGATATTCCCTCCCCGGCCAGCAGGGCGCTGCGGAAACCCGGCCGGTTTTCCGTCAGCCTTCCCAGCAGCAGGAACAGGGGAAAGCAGCAGGAGAGATACCGCCCCGCGCTGAGCAGCCAGGAGAGGCAGTAGGTGGCGGTAAAGAAAAAGAACCCATAGGCCAGCAAGCTGGGGGGCAGCGCTCCCCGGAGGACGCCCCAATAAAGAAGGAGCATCCCGCCCAGGAACAGGGCCAGCCCCGGGAACCACACCGCCCATCCCACAGAGAGCAGCGCATTCCCCGCGAAGTAGTCCACCATATACTCTACCACCTGAGAGACCCATAAAAACCCCTGGTACCAGTGTTCCTGGTGCTTCACAAAGGCAAAGGGGTCCCCATCCACCCAGGCATTGAGCAGCAGGTAGGCCGCTGTCCCCACAGCGGGGAGCAGCACCAGGGGAAGGCGGCAGAACACCCTTCTCCAGCAGCGCTTGGAACGCCCTGCCGCGGGCGCCAAGGGCCGCTCTCCCGCCAGCAGCTCAACGGCAGCGGGAAGGATGACCAGCAGGCCTGTCATCCGGGTGAGGGCGGCCGCCGCACCGAAAACCCCGTACAGAATCCACCGGCGCCGGCGGGCATAATAGCAGGCCCCAGCAGAGGCCAGCAAAAAAAGCCCCTCCGTCATCATCAGGCTGGAGAAAAAAGAGAAGGGGAACAGGGAAAGATAGAACAGGGCGTCCCGCGCCACGGCAGGGCCCCCGCAGTCCCGGGCCAGCTTGTAGACGTAGCAGCTGCCCCCGCTGGCGCACAGGCAGGAGAGGAGCATCCCCGCCGCCTGGGTGTCTGGGATGAGCAGCCGCAGCAGGCGCACGGCCCACACATAGCCGGGAAAGAACACCAAAAACAGGTGCTGGCCGTTTTCCACATACCCGGCGTAGCCCAGCTCCACCAGGTTTTTATAGTGGTTCCCATCCCAACGCAGCAGCTGGCGAAAGGCCCCTTCCGGAGACAGCTCCCCCTGGGAAAGGAGCACCGCTGCCAGCATTCCTGCCCCCACCAAAAGGACCCGGAATCCAAAGGACCAGAGAAACACCTGCCAGCCAGGGACCCCTTCCTCCCCGGAGCGCGCTTCCCCCTGGGCCAGGGAAACCAGGGAAACAAGCCTTCTCCCCGCACCCCAGGCAGCCAGGCACCGCAAAAGCAGCAGGACGCCCAAAGAGAGGACAGCCAGCGTAACCAGCACTCCCAGCACAGCCCATTCCCCCTTTCTGTTATAGAGTTAAGGATACTACAGGGCCAGCTTTCCTGTCAACCGCGGGGCAATCCCGGAAAAGTGTCCAAGTTTTTCCAGCGTCCTGTCCCGGCTTTTCCTCAAAAGGGAAAAACTTGCGGTTTCTTCGGAAAAAGGGGGAAAATCCCGGTGATTCCCCCGCGGATTCCCTTGCCATTTGGGCGAAAATGTGGTACTCTCTCCTTAGTCGATAAAACAATATCCATTCCCAAAAATCGCCGGAAGGCCGGGTGCCTCTTTGGGCTGCCGGCGCCGGAAAAAACTGCCTTCGCGCTCCGTCCACTCGGAGCCTTGATGCTTGGAAAGGAGCAATATGCCATGGTCTACACGAGAAATGTCAGCGACTCCATTGTCTGGGTGGGCGGCAGCGACCGCCGCCTGGCCCTGTTTGAAAACCTGTTTCCCATCCCCCGGGGGGTCTCCTACAACTCCTATGTGATTCTGGATGAGAAGACCGCCCTGCTGGACACGGTGGATTCCTCCATTGCCCTGCAGTTCCTCCAGAACGTGCGGGCTACCCTGGGAGACCGGCCCCTGGATTACCTCATCGTCAACCACATGGAGCCCGACCACTGCGCCACCATTGAAATGCTGCTGCCCTACTATCCCAACCTGAAGATTGTGGGCAACGCCAAAACCTTCCAGATGATCCGCCAGTTCTACGACTTCGACGTGGACAGCCACGCCCTGGTGGTCAAGGAGGGGGACGCCCTGGAGCTGGGCAGCCACACCCTGCGCTTCTACACCGCCCCCATGGTCCACTGGCCCGAGGTGATGGTCAGCTATGAGGAAAGCGAGAAGGTGCTCTTCTCCGCCGACGCCTTCGGCACTTTCGGCGCGGTGGACGGCGCCCTGTTCAACGACGAGGTGGACTTCGACAGGGACTGGCTGGAGGACGCCCGCCGCTATTACGGCAACATTGTGGGCAAGTACGGCCCCCAGGTCCAGGCGGCCTTGAAGAAGCTCTCCGGGCTGGACATCGCCACCATCTGCCCCCTGCACGGGCCCGTGTGGCGCAGCGACCTGGGCTACCTGCTGAATAAATACGACCTGTGGAGCCGCTATGAGCCGGAGGAGAAGGCCGTGGCCATCTTCTATGCCTCCATGTACGGCAACACGGAGAACGCCGCCAACCTGCTGGCCAACGGCCTGGCGGAGGCGGGCGTGAAGAACATCGCCCTGTACGACATCTCCAGCACCCACGTCTCCACCCTCATCGCGGAGATCTTCCGGTGCAGCCACATCGTGCTGGCCTCCCCCACCTACAACAACGGCATGTATCCCGCCATGGCCAACCTCATCCACGACATGAAGGCCCTGCTGCTGCAGAACCGCACGGTGGGCCTGATTGAGAACGGCACCTGGAACCCTGCCAGCGGCAAGCTGATGCGGGCCGAGCTCAACGGCATGAAGGGCATGGACATCCTGGAGCCCGCCGTCACCCTCAAGTCCTCTCTGAAGGAGGACAGCAAGGCCCAGCTGGACGCCTTGAAGGACGCCATTGTGGAGTCTTTGAAGGGCTGAGCCACCTCTATCACACACAAAAAGGACACCCAGGAAACTGGGTGTCCTTTTACTTTGCCGGGAGCAGGGCTGCCCTTCTGCCTCACCGACCGAAGAAAACGCGGGCAACCAAAGGTTACCCGCTGTTCTTCTGATTTTCTCCATCGCGGCTACGCCGCTCATAAAAGGTCGCAGCCTTTTGAAAAAGGGTTGCTGCGTTCCGGTGGAACGCGTCCAGCAACCGACCGAGCCGGTAGGCGAGAAGAGCGAAACTTTTACTCCGCTTCGCGGCGCCTCTCGTTTAGCTCAACCGGTTTTTGAAGTCCTCGTAGCCAAACTCCTTCACAACCTCCACGGCGCCGTCCTCATGGCGCAGGGCGAGGGCAGGCAGGGGCATGCCGTTGAAGGTGTTGGTCTTGACCATGGTGTACAGGGCCATGTCCTCCAGGACGATTTGGCTGCCCTCTTTCAGGGGCTCATCAAAGGAGTAATCCCCGATGACATCCCCGGCCAGGCAGGTGGGACCTGTCAGGCGGTAGGTGTAGGGCTTCTCCCCCGCCTTGCCGGAATCCTTCACGGGAGGCCGGTAGGGCATCTCCAGCACGTCGGGCATGTGGCAGGCGGCGGAGGTATCCAGAATGGCGATGTCCATACCGTTGTGGACAATCTCCAGCACGGAGGAGACCAAAAAGCCCGCATTTAAGACCACGGCCTCCCCGGGCTCCAGGTAAACCTCCAGGCCGTACTTCTCCCGGAAATACTTCACCACCCGCACCAGCCGGGGGATGTCGTAGTCCGCCCGGGTAATGTGGTGGCCGCCGCCCAGGTTCAGCCATTTCATCTGGGGAAGGTACTGGCCAAACTTCTCCTCAAAGGCGTGGGCGGTGGTCTCCAAGTCGTCGGAGTTCTGCTCGCACAGGGTATGAAAGTGCAGGCCGTCCAGCAGGGGCAGCAGGCTCTCGTCGAAATTTGCCAGGGTGGTCCCCAGCCGGGAGCCGGGGGCGCAGGGGTCGTAGATGGCGTGGCCCTCCTGGGTGGAGCACTCCGGGTTGACGCGCAGGCCCACCTGCTTGCCCGCCTCCTGGGCCCGCTGGGCGTATTTGCGCAGCTGGCTGGGGGAGTTGAACACAAAGTGATCCGCCAGGCCCAATAGCGATTGGAACTCCTCCTCCCGGTAGGCGGGGGAAAACACGTGTACCTCGCCGAGAAATTCCTCCCGGCCCAGGCGGGCCTCATACAGGCCGCTGGCGGTGGTGCCGGCCAGGTACCGGCTGATGAGAGGGTAGCAGGCGAACATGGAGAAGGCCTTTTGCGCCAGCAGGATCTTGCAGCCCGCCTCCTGCTGCACCTGCCGGAGAACCTCCAAATTCTGTTTCAAAAGCCCCTCGTCCACCAGGAAATAGGGGGTGTTCAGCTGTGCCATGTCAGTCCACCAGGACGGGGTTCTCGTCGATCTGCCAGGGCAGGCCCCACTGGTTCAAGGCGTCCATGTAGGGATCGGGATCGAACTCCTCCACGGTGTAGACGCCGGGCTTGTTCCACTTGCCGGTGAGCAGCATCATGGCCCCCACCATGGCGGGCACGCCGGTGGTGTAGGAAATGGCCTGGGAGCCCACTTCCTTGTAGCACTCCTGGTGGTCGCAGATGTTGTAGATGTAGGCCTTCTTCTCCTTGCCGTCCTTTTTGCCGGTGAAGATGCAGCCGATGTTGGTCTTGCCCACGGTGCGGGGGCCCAGGGTGGCCGGGTCGGGCAGCAGGGCCTTCAGGAACTGGATGGGGACAATCTTGTGGCCCTCAAACTCCACAGGCTCGGTGGAGAGCATGCCCACGTTTTCCAAGCACTTCATGTGGGTCAGGTAGCTCTGGCCGAAGGTCATGAAGAAGCGGATGCGCTTGACGCCGGGAATATTCTTGGCCAAGCTCTCGATCTCCTCGTGGTGGAGCAGGTACATGTCCTTCTGGCCCACCTGGTCGAAGTTGTACTCCCGCTTGATGCTCATGGCGGGGATCTCCACCCAGTGGCCGTCCTCCCAGTAGGAGCCGGGGGCGGACACCTCCCGCAGGTTGACCTCGGGGTTAAAGTTGGTGGCAAAGGGATAGCCGTGATCTCCCCCGTTGCAGTCCAGGATGTCGATGGTGTCGATCTGGTCGAACAGGTGCTTCTGGGCGTAGGCGCAGTAGGCCTGGGTGACGCCGGGGTCAAAGCCGGTGCCCAGCAGGGCAGTCAGGCCCGCCTTCTCGAACTTCTCCTTGTAGGCCCACTGGTAGGAGTAGTCAAAGTAGGCGGAGAAACCCTCCTCCTTGCAGCGCTTCTCGTAGTTGGCGCGCCAGGCCGGGTCGGAGAGGTCCTCGGGCTCGTAGTTGGCGGTGTCCAGGTAGTTGACGCCGCATTCCAGGCAGGCGTCCATGATGGCCAAATCCTGGTAGGGCAGGGCAATGTTCATCACCAGGTCGGGCTGGTACTCCCGGATGAGGGCCGCCACCTGAGAGGCGTCGTCGGCGTTCACCTGGGCGGTGGTGATGCGGGTCTTGGTCTTGCCCTCCAGGTCGGCCTTAAGGGCATCGCACTTAGATTTTGTGCGGGAGGCAATGCAGATGTCGGTGAACAGGTCATCGCACTGGCAGCACTTGCGGATGGCTACGTTGGCCACACCGCCGCAGCCGATGATGAGAACTTTGCTCATGAGAAACACTCCTTGTCCGTGGCCGGACGGGACGAGTCGCGTTATCGCTCGTTCCACTTCGCTCTCTCCATCGAGAGGTCAGCTCGCCCGCGCGGCGCACAATGTAATGAAAAAATTTAGAAAAATGTAGAAATGAATATCGCGAAGCGCGTGAAAGTTTTTGGTCCAGCTTTTTTCAAAAAGCTGGCAGTTGGTAAGGCGGAGCCTTACGGCCTTGACCTTGCGGGCGCAGCCGGGAAGAAAAAGTCAGGCACAAGCCCGCACATGCCCGCAGGGCAATAGGGCGCAGGGCCGGTCAGTTTCCACCCAGCCTTCAGAAAATCCTCTAATCTTCCGCGAACCGGCCGGGCCCTTGTTTACAGGCCTTCGGCCTGATATGACAACGGCCCTACCTCTCTTTCCCACAAAGCTGCGCTTTGCTTTCGGTCGTGGGGCGCTGCCCCACACCCCGCAGCCTTTGAAAAGGCTGGCGAAACTTTTACGCCGCTTCGCGGTTCTTTCCTTTTAGCTCAGCGCTAACAGCATCTCCCTGACAATCTTACACGCCACCATAGTGGACACCCCGCTCTGGTCATAGGGCGGGCTCAGCTCGTTGACGTCGCAGGCCACCACGTTGGCTTTCTGGCACACCAAAGTGACAGCCTTGCGCAGTTCCTCAAAGGAAACGCCGCCGGGCTCCGGGGTGCCGGTGCCCGGGAACACGCTGGGGTCCAGCACATCCAAATCCAGGGTGAAGTACACCGGGGTGTCCCCCAGCTGCTCCAGCCGCTCCTCCAGGCCATGTAAATCGAACTTGTGGGTACAGACGTGGTCCTTGCCCCAGCGGAACTCCTCCCGGTCCCCCGAGCGGATGCCGAACTGGAAGATTTTCCCGTCCCCGCACAGCTCCCAGCAGCGGCGCAGCACGCAGGCGTGGGAGAGCTGCACCCCCAGGTAGTCGTCCCGCAAATCGGCGTGGGCGTCAAAGTGGAGGACGTGGATATCCGGGTACTTGGCGAAAGCCGCCCGGAAGGCGCCCAGCGTCACCAGGTGCTCGCCCCCCAGCAGGAAGGGCCGCTTGCCCGCTTCCAGAATAGTGGCGGCCCGCTCTTCGATCTGCTCCAAAGACAGGGCGGCGTCCCCCAGAGGCAGCTCGATGTCGCCGCTGTCGAACACGGCGATATCCTCCAGGTCCTTGTCCTGGTAGGGGCTGTAGCTCTCTATGCCGTAGGACTCCCGCCGGATGGCGCTGCTGCCGAACCGGGAGCCCGGCCGGTAAGAGGTGGTGGAGTCAAAGGGTGCGCCAAACAGAACCGTGCCCGCCTCTTCCCACTCTTTATCGCAGGAAAGGAAGGTCTCGATATTTTTACTCAACATGCTTCAACAGCTCCTCCACATAGGCTGGGATATAAAAGGCCCCCTTGTGCAGGGTGGTGGTGTAGTAGTGGCAGGGAATGCTCCGCATGTTCCACCGGGTCTCGTCCAGGTCCCGCAGGGGGTGGTACTTTTTGCTGGCAAACCCAAACAGCCAGTGCCCCGAGGGGTAGGTGGGGATGTGGGCCTGGTACACCTTGCTGATGGGGAAGCTCTCCACAATGTTTTTGTGGGCCCGCTGGCAGGCGGCGGCGTCCCCGGGGTAGAAGGGGCTCTCGTGCTGGTTGATGAGGATGCCGTCCTCCTTCAGGGCTTTGTAGCAGTTGCCGTAAAACTCCCGGGTGAACAGGCCCTCTCCAGGGCCGAAGGGGTCGGTGGAGTCCACGATGATCAAATCGTACTCCTCCTGGCGGGAACGGATGAACTTCAGCCCGTCCTCATAGTGGATGGTGAGCCGGGGGTCGTCCAGGCGGCAGGCGGTTTTGGGCAGGTACTTCTTGCACACCTCCACCACCAGGGGGTCGACCTCCACCATGTCGATGTGCTGAAGGTCGCTGTACTGCACCAGCTCCCGGATGACGCCGCCGTCCCCCGCGCCGATGACCAGCACCTTCTCCACATGGGGATGCACCGCCATGGGCACATGGGTGATCATCTCGTGGTAGATGAACTCGTCCTTTTCCGTCAGCATCATGTAGCCGTCCAGGGTGAGGAAACGGCCGAACTCCGGGGAGTCGAACACGTCAATGCGCTGGAACTCGCTTTTCCCGCTGTAAAGCTGCCGGTCCACCCGGATGGAGAACTTCACATTGGGGGTGTGCTCCTCCGAAAACCAAAACTCCATGTCAATACACTCCCTTCAACACATTCAGGCGGCGGATATCCGGGTCCTCGGGGCCGGTCATGCTGCAGCCCTTTTCCTTGGCGTATTGGATATATTCCACGATTTTCGGGGTAATGCGCTCCCCTGGGGCCAAGATGGGGATGCCCGGCGGGTAGCACATGACAAACTCGCTGCACACGTGCCCGGCAGACTCCTCCAGAGGCAGGGAGACATTCTCCGCGTAGAAAGCATCCTGAGGAGAGAGCACCACCTCCGGCTCGATGTACTCCTGGCGCATCAGCCCGGCGGCGTCCGGCCTGCCAAAGCGGCGGCGCACCTCAGAAAGGGCGCTGACCAGGCGCTCCACCTCCCGGGGCCTGTCCCCAATGGAAAGGTAAGCCAAAAAATTGCCCAAATCGCCAAACTCGATCTGGATGTCGTACTCGTCCCGCAGCAGGTCATAGACCTCTATGCCCGCCAGGCCCACGTTCAGGGTGTTTACCGAGAGCTTGGTCCTGTCAAAATCAAAGACGCTGTCGCCGTTTATCAGCTCTTTGGAATAGGCGTAATAGCCGCCGATCTGGTTGATCTCCCCCCGGGCGTAGTCGGCCAATTTCACCACCTGGGAGAATGCCTCCCTGCCCCGCAGGGCCAGGTTCCGCCGGGAGATATCCAGGCTGGAAAGCAGCAGGTAAGAGCCGGAGGTGGTCTGGGTCAGGTTGATAATCTGCCGCACATGGCCCTCCTGCATGGCGGGGCCGCACAGCAGCAGGCTGCTCTGGGTTAAGCTGCCGCCGGACTTATGCATAGAAACCGCCGCCATATCCGCCCCGGCAGCCATGGCGGACACGGGCAGCTCATCGCTGAAGTAAAAGTGGGTGCCGTGGGCCTCGTCAGCCAGGCAGAGCATGCCGTGGTCGTGGGCCATTTGGGCGATGGCCCGGATGTCGGAGCAGATGCCGTAATAGGTGGGATTGTTCACCAGCACCGCTTTTGCGTTGGGATGCTTCTTAATGGCGGCCTCCACATCCTCCCGGCGCATGCCCAGAGGGATGCCCAGCCGGTCGTCACAGGCGGGGTCCACATAGACAGGCACCGCGCCGCACAGCACCATGGCCCCCATGACGCTGCGGTGGACATTTCGCGGCAGGATGATCTTCTCCCCCCGCTTGGCCACAGAGAGGATCATGGCCTGCACCGCGGAGGTGGTGCCGCCCACCATCAAAAAGGCATGGGCCGCTCCAAAAGCCTGGGCCGCCAGCTCCTCCGCCTCCCGGATGACGGAGACAGGATGGCACAGGTTGTCCAAAGGCTTCATGGAATTGACGTCCATGCGCACGCATTTTTCCCCTAAAAGCTCGGTCAGCTCCGGGTTGCCCCGGCCCCTCTTGTGGCCGGGGACGTCGAAGGGCACCACCCGGCGTTTTTCAAATTCCTGAAGCGCCTCGTAAATCGGGGCGCGCTCTTGTGAAAGCATCGGTATCCCCCCTATGGCAAAATGAAACTACAGGCGAACGGCCACGCAGCGTACAAATTTGGGCTCTTCTCGCCGACACGGTCTTCAGAGACCCACCGGAGAGCACGGCGGGAGCCGGCCCAGCGCCCTATCGCCTTGCAGGCGCGTGCGGGCTTAGACCTGCACTCTTTTCCCGCAAAGCCGCGCTTGCTTTTTAAGACCGCGGTTTTCCATATAAAAAACCGCCTAAAGAACTTTTCCCCGCCTGCGGCGTGGCTCTCCTCTTTTCTCAGTAGATATTCCTGCCGCTGAAAATCTCAATCATCTCCCGGCGCAGGTTCTGCATAATCTCCAGCCGGGTTCTGGGCGGCAGCTCATACACATCCGTATTGAACAGGTAGTTCTGCAGGTCGATATCCTTCACCATCATCTTGGTGTGGAACAAGTTGGCCTCATACACGTTGATGTCCACGGCGTCATACCGGCGCAGGGTCTCCGGGTCGATATAGTGCTGGATGGACACCACGTCGTGGTCTAAAAACAGCTTTTTCCCATCCAGGTCCCGGGTAAAGCCCCGCACCCGGTAATCCATGGTGATGATGTCCGAGTCGAAGGAGCCGATCAAATAATCCAGCGTGGACAGGGGCGTGATCTCCCCGCAGGTGGCCACGTCGATATCCACCCGGAAGGTGGCAAGACAGGTCTCCGGATGGTACTCCGGGTAGGTGTGCACCGTGACGTGGCTCTTGTCCAGGTGGGCCAGCTGCGTCTCCCCCGCCGGGACCATGGAGCCCTCGGCAATTAAAATGGTGACAGAGGCCCCCTGGGGGTCGTAGTCCTGCCGGGCGATGTTCAGCACCTTGGCGCCGATCATATCCGTCAGGGTGGTGAGGATATTGGTCAGGCGCTCGGAGTTGTACTGCTCGTCGATATAGGCAATGTAATCCCGCTGCTCCCGGGGAGTTTTGGCATAGCACACATCATAGATGTTGAAACTCAGCGCCTTTGTCAGGTTGTTAAATCCATAGAGCCTTAATTTTTCTCCCATAGCCCCATACCCCTTTTTTCTCGATAGATATGTAAAAAGCGGTGCGCCCAACGCGCACCGCCTGTAAAGTCCATGGTTTGTCAGAAAGCATCCGGGAACAACCCCCCTTCCCCCCTGCCGGCTAAAGCAGGGCGCAAAAAGGGCGCTCTGGTCTCCAGTGCAAATAACTCACTTTACCCACGCTTATTGACCTTTTACAAGTTGATGCGCGAAACGCGCTGGTTATAAAGTGACCAACTTATAAAATTGAGCTTTTAACTCAATCAATAACGATGAACGCCCGGCCCGGCGGCTTTTCCCGCCCAAGCTGAAAACACGGCCCGGCTTTTCATCCTTCGGCAGTTGACCCGGCTGTCCGTATGGCCTTGACCCAGCGCACTGGGTGGTCAGAGAAGTATTTGCATGGAGCACACGGTCCCATGACAAGTTAAGTATATCGGGAAATCCCCCGGTTGTCAAGCAATAGATTCCCCTTGGGGCCAGTTCTTTTCCCCTCTGGGGGTTATCCGGTTTCTCTGTCCTGTTTTTCGGACAATGATTCACTGCGGCGCGTCCTGCTCTCGGGCCAGCCGCACCGGCACCCCGTTGACCTCCACGCCGCCCTCGGCCCGGATGAGGATATATCCCACCCCGTCGATAATGCGGGTCTCCACCAGGTCCCCCCGCTCTGGGGGCACCTGGATCTTCACCTCTGGGGTGCAGACCTCCAAGCGCTTTTTATCCACCAGGTTCTGGGGGGAGACCCGGGCGTTTTCCCCGAAAGCCTCTTCAAACCGCTGGGAAAAGGCCTCTCGGTGCTCTTCCTCCACACCGCTTATCGAGAGCACCATGTCCAGCGCCCCCTTCGAGAGCACCAAAGGCTCTGGGTCTTTATCCTCCTTGTGCTGGGCCATCATGTCCACCAGCCTTCCCTGCACGGACTGGACCACATCCAGGCTGCAGTCGCCGCCCAAGGTGTCCGCTAAGATGGACTGAAAGGTCTCCTTCTGCTGGTCCGCGGGGGGCGGCAGCGGCTGGCGGAACAGGGCGTCCACCAGCTCCTGATGGCTCTCCGAGGTGTTCTTGGTGTAGTACAGGGCCTCGTACAGGTTGGCGCACCGGTCATCAAAGGCGGGAAACAGGAAGCCCGTCTCCGGCGGGGAAACCAGCCAGTCCACCTCCCGGTTGCGGAACAGGTTCTCCGGGATATGGTAGCTGAGGGCCGGTTTTGTCTGCTTCACCGGGCAAAGGCTGCACAAAATGTAGGAGTACACCGTTTCGGAGGTGTCCTCCAGGCTGCCCCCGTCCTTGGCGCGGTAAGGCACGTCGTAGCAGTCGTAGGCCAGCAGGATGAGGTATCCCCCTTCCAGCCGGAAGCTCTGGGCCACGGTTTGGAAGAACGTCTCCACCGCGGCCCCGTCCTGCAACTGCGAGTCCCGCAGGGCCATCAGCAGCTTGTGCTCGGGGCTGTCCACCACCTGGGCGGTGGAAAAGGAAAGGTTCAAAAGGTTCCGGCCCAGGCTGCCGGACAAGGTCTTCCGCAGCAGGGCCAGCAGGTTCTCCCCCTCCTCCTGGGGCATCAGCGCCAGGGACTGGTCAAACTGGGAGACCACCTCCCCCTGCTCGCTGACGTAGCATCCCCGCACATGGGTGACGCTGCTCTTCTCTGGCCGGAAGCGGCGGCGCAGCTCTCCCACCTCTTTTTCGTTCAATGGGATCTCCTCCTTTTTTCAAACGATGGCTTTTATTATAGCGCAAAACTCTGAAGAGGCGCAAGGAAAAAGCTCCCCCGGCCCGAAGGGAGCTTTTCCAAAAGGTCAGGCCAGGGCCTCTGCCGCGGCCTTTTCCACGGCCAGGCCCGCCTTGTACCGGGCAATGTACGTTTGGAAACCCGCTCGGTCCTCCGGGTCCGGGTCCACACAGGTTCCGGCCGCCGCGGCGAACACCCTTTTCTCCAGGTAGTCCGCCAGGCTCTCCCCCGCTTCCCGGTCCTTCCGGTAGGCGGCCAGCAGGGCCATGCCCCAGGGGCCGCCCTCTCCGGCAGTCTCCATAACGGCCACAGGCACGCCCAGGGCTCCTGCCAGCAGCCGCTGGCCCACCCCGGGGGTCTTGAACAGCCCCCCATGGCCGGTGAGCTTCTCCACCTGGACATTTTCCTTCCACAGGATCTCCATGCCGATGCTCAAAGTGGCCATGGCGGCGTAGAGCTGGGCCCGCATAAAATCAGGCAGGGTCAGGGCGTCCTGAGGCCGGCGCATCAGCAGGGGGCAGCCCCGCTCCACGCCGGTGACAGGCTCCCCGGAGTAGTAGTTGTAGCTGACCAGCCCCCCGCATCCGGCGTCGCCCTGCAAAGCCTGATGGTACAGAAGGTCATACAGCTGGGGCTTCTCCAGCTTGGCCCCGGCGGCCTCCAGCAGCTGGGAGAACAGCTTCACCCAGGCGTCCAGGTCCGAGGTGCAGGTGTTGCAGTGGACCATGGCCACCGGCAGCCCGTCCGGGGTGGTGACCATGTCGATCTCCGGGTACACCTGGGAGAGGGGCCTCTCCAGCACCACCATGGAAAACACAGAGGTCCCGGCGGAGACATTGCCTGTCCGCGCCCGGACGGAGTTGGTGGCCGCCATGCCCGTGCCCGCGTCCCCCTCCGGGGGGCACAGGGGCGCGCCGGGCTCCAGGGTGCCGGTGGGGTCCAGCAGCCTGGCCCCTTCCTCCGTCAAACAGCCCCCGTCCGCCCCGGCGGGCAGCACCTGGGGCAGAATCTCCCGCAGCTTCCAAGGATACCCCTTCTCCGCCACCAGCCGGTCGAACTGCTCCACCATAGCCTCATCGAAATCGCAGGCGGCGCTGTCGATGGGGAACATGCCAGAGGCCTCCCCTACGCCCAGCACCCGCTTCCCGGTGAGCTTCCAATGGACGTACCCGGCCAGGGTGGTCAAGGTGCGGATTTCTCCCACATGCCCCTCTCCCAGGCGGATGGCCCGGTACAGGTGGGCAATGCTCCACCGCTGGGGAATGTTGAAGCCGAACCGCTCTGTCAGCTCTTTGGCCTCCGCCTCTGTGATGGTATTGCGCCAGGTGCGGAACGGGCAGAGCTGCCTCCCTTCCCCATCAAAGGGCAGGTAGCCGTGCATCATGGCGGAGACCCCCAGGGCCCCCAGGCGGCGCAGGGGCTGGCCGTACTGGGCCTCCACCTCCTGGGCCATTTGGGCGTAAGCGGCCTGGATGCCCTTCCAGGCGTCCTCTAGGGAGTAAGTCCACACCCCGTTCTCCAGGCGGTTCTCCCAATCGAAAGCGCCTGTGGCAATGGGCGCGTGGTCCGGCCCGATGAGCACCGCCTTAATGCGGGTGGAACCCAGCTCCAGCCCCAGCACGGCCTGCCCTTGGCGGACCGCCTCTCGGATCTCTTCTCGCGTCATGTACAACGACCTCCCCTATAGAATTGGTATGTACATTTTACCACATCCCGGCGGGGTTTGCACGGCTTTTTCACCGGCGGACAAAACTTTTCTCTGCTCTCCCGCCTTGTTTCCCCGGCGGGAATCTGTTATAATAGAAAAAAACAGGCGAAACCACCGGGAACAGCACAGCAGAAAGGCAGACGCGGGCGCGTCTGCTTTTTTCCGGCAGCCCGGCACGGAGGAACAGAACAGGGGGCATTTTGGGAAAATGGGGAATATCGGCTTCGATAACGGCAAATACCTGCAGATGCAGTCAGAGAAGATTCGGGAACGCATTGACATGTTCGGCGGCAAGCTCTATCTGGAATTTGGCGGCAAGCTGTTTGACGACTATCACGCCTCGCGGGTGCTGCCGGGCTTTCAGCCGGACAGCAAGATGAGCATGCTGCTGCAGATGAAAGATCAGGCGGAAATCCTCATCGTCATCAATGCCGGGGACATTGAGAAGAACAAGGTGCGCGGGGACCTGGGCATCACCTACGACATGGACGTGCTGCGCCTGATCGACGTGTTCCGGGGCATTGGGCTGTATGTGGGCAGCGTGGTGCTGACCCAGTACAACGCCCAGCCCGCAGCCCAGGCCTTCCAGGCCAAACTGGAGGCCCTGGGCGTGAAGGTGTTCCGGCATTACACCATCCCGGGGTACCCCTCCAACATCCCGCTCATTGTCAGCGACGAAGGGTTTGGGAAAAACGAGTATGTAGAGACCAGCCGCAGCCTGGTGGTGGTCACCGCGCCCGGACCGGGAAGCGGCAAAATGGCCACCTGCCTCTCCCAGCTGTACCATGAGAACAAGCGGGGCATCCAGGCAGGCTACGCCAAATTTGAGACCTTCCCCATTTGGAACCTGCCCCTGGCCCATCCGGTGAACCTGGCCTATGAGGCCGCCACCGCCGACCTGAACGACGTAAACATGATCGACCCCTTCCATTTGGAGGCCTATGGGGAGACCGCCGTCAACTACAACCGGGACGTGGAGGTGTTCCCGGTGCTCAACGCCATGCTGGAAAAAATCGCTGGCAAGTCACCCTATCAGTCTCCCACAGACATGGGCGTGAATATGGCGGGCAAATGCATTGTGGATGACGGCGCCTGCTGCGCCGCCGCCCGCCAGGAAATCATCCGCCGCTACTACGACGCCCTGTGCGGCCAGCGCCAGGGGAATCTTTCTGAAGAGGTCGTGTACAAGATTGAGCTGCTGATGAACAAAGCGGGCATTGCCCCCGAGGACCGTCCTGTCATTGCCCCGGCCCTGAAGCAGGCCGAGGAGACCGGCCTGCCCGCTGCAGCCATTCAGCTGCCCGACGGCCGGGTGGTCACCGGCAAGACCTCCGCCCTGCTGGGGGCCTCTTCCGCCGCGCTGCTCAACGCCCTGAAGGCCCTGGGGGGCATCTCCAAGGACATCCACCTCATCTCCCCCATCGTCATCGAGCCCATCCAAAAGCTGAAGACCAGCCACCTGGGCAGTGTGAACCCCCGCCTGCACACCGATGAAATCCTCATCGCCCTGTCCATTTCCGCCGCCACCAACCCCACGGCAGAGCTGGCCATGGCCCAGCTGAAAAAGCTGCGGGGCTGCGAGGCCCACTCCACCGTCATCCTCTCCCATGTGGACGAGGACACCTTCCGCCGGCTGGGGGTCAACTTGACCTGCGAGCCCCAGTACCAGAGCAAAAAGCTGTATCACAAGTGATTTAAAGATATTTTCGGGACGCGGTTTCAGGTGAAGCCGCGTCTTTTCTTTCCGCCTTCTTTGGGCTGAAAGTTTTTCACCCGTTCCGCAACCAAACCCGCCCCCAATGGGTTCTTATAGATGGAGGGACAAGGAGGGATGGAGTTTTGAAAAAGGGGAAAGAACAAAAACTGCTGGAAGCCCTGCGGACCCAGGAGCCCTGGGGGCTGGAAGCGGCCATCAACCGGTACGCCCCCTATGTGGCGGGGGTCATCAAGCGGGTGCTGGGAAACTTGGGCACCCAAGAGGACCTGGAGGAGCTGAGCTCCGACGTGTTCGTGGCCCTGTGGCGCCAGGCCCCCTCCCTGCGGGAGGACACGTCCCTAAAGCTGTGGCTGGGGGTGGTGGCCCGCAACCAGGGCTTAAAACACCTGCGCTCCCTGCGGCTGTCCCTCCCTTTAGAGGAAGCCATCCTTCCCGGGGAGGAGGGGCCCTCCTCCCTGTGGGAGCGGCGGGAGGACGCCCAGCAGGTACGGGAGGCGGTGCTGGGCCTGGAGGCCGTGGACCGGGATATCTTCCTGCGCCACTACTTCTGGGGCCAGGGCGTCCGGCAGATCGCCCAGGAGATGGACATGAACGAATCCACAGTGAAAAGCCGTCTGAAACGGGGGCGGGAGAAACTGCGGGCCATTTTGAAAAAGGAGGATGCCTGATGAAAGATGTAGACCGTCTGCTGACCACCGCCTTTCTGGATGAGCTGGAGCGCACGCCTCTCGCCCCTGTGAACAAGCGGGCCCTGCGGGACCGGACCTTTGAAAAGCTGGGGCTGGAGCGTCAGGCCCCCAGGGCAGAGTGGGCCCAGGCAGTGACCGTCCCCCGGTGGCGTTCCCTCGCCTGGGCGGCGGCCGCCTGTCTAGTGGCCGTAGTAGCGGTGAGCGCCGCCTTCTTGTCCACGATGGTGATTGCCCCGGGCCAGGTCTCACAAGTCTCTCCCTTCCTAGGCACTTACCTGGAGTTAGACGTGGTGGACGCTTCCTTTGACGAAAGCAGCAGGGAAATGGTTTTCACCCTGGAAGCCAAAACCGACATGGCTCTGGACGATACCGCCGCAATGACCGAGTTTGAATGGTGGTCTACCGTCAGTTTCTTTACAGAAACCAACGGCCTTTCCTTTGAAGGGGGAGACACAGCTGCTCTTTCCCAGTGGAAAAAAACAGGGGAAAACACCTACCGCTGCGAAGGGTACCCTGTAGAGGTCGATACAGAGACCCAGCTTGAAAACCACTTATACGGCGATTTGGATGGGACCTTTAATCTGCAGATCAACTCTGCTTCTCAGGTGGACTCTTTAGGGGATGACCTTACCCTTTCCGCCGAAAACACCTTTGCCATTCAGATCCCCCCTCCCCAGGAAGATCCCACAGCCCCCGCCCCGGGGACCTACCTGCAGTCCTTGGACGCCACCCTCCCCTATGTCTACTACGACCAGGGGCTTGGGATCCTCCACCTGCGGGCCGCGCTGGACACCGACATGGCGCTGGACCACCCTCACGCCGGCGACTACTACTCCTGGGAGGCGCAGCTCTCCCTCACCGCTCCGGACGGCCGGCAGCTGACGTTGACCCCCCTGCCGGACACCCCCGGAGAAAACCCCCAAGCCCAGCCCACCTGGAGTGTGGAAAAAAGCGACGATGAGAGATCCTACTTCGTCAACAGGAACGCGGAGCCTTCCTCCTCTTATGACACCTTCGCTTTCGCCATCACCAACACAGCCCATCCGAAAGAGCCAAACTATCAGGAGGAATACGGCCTGTACGGTTCCTTGGACGGCGTTCTCACCCTCACCTGCCATGAAACGACTGCAGACGGCTCTGCCAAGGACTGGGAGGTGGAGATTCCCTTTACGGCGGAGCTGCCCGGTAGAGAGGGAAGCTCGCCTGTCTCCTTTGAAAGCGCCCAGGAGGAAGTCTACTACAAGATGCTCAACAGCATGGACTATTTCACCACCGCCCGGGTCAGCTTTACAGAGGTGCTCCCAGGCTTTGACGAAGAGCTGGCGTACACCATTGAAACAAACCTGGAGACCAGCATCGCCCACCAAACGCTCACAAGGTCCAATGACCCTGACTTTTCCCAAGAAACCTACGCCGACGGCGCAACCGTGTGGGAGTACGACAACCAGGCTAAAAGGGGCTCGTCCTCTGGCGGGGTGGAAAAGCGCCGCACCTTGGAAGAGGAGTGGCCCGGGATAACGGAGCGGTATTACATCGACGAAAACGGCGACCCGAATTACTGCTACCGGGGCAACCCCACCAACGTCTCCGGCGCCGGGGAATGTCTGCTGCCCCAAACGTGGGCTTTTGGCCTTCTGCCGGAGAAAGACCTGTGGGTTATAGAGGGCTCCCTGGAATACTGCGGCCGCCAATGCTATGACATTGTGGGAACTGTGCGGGACAGCTACGCCGCCCAAATCGGTGCCGGCCAGTTCCGGATGTATGTGGACCAGGAGACAGGCATCCTCTTGATGCTGGACGCCTGGAACGACCAGGGCAGCGCCTGCTCCGTGACCGTTACGGAAATCACGGTGGACGACCCCTCCATCTGCACCGCCTTTGACTATGACATGAGCGCTTATCAGGGGTACACCCAAGGCACCGGCCCTTCCATTGGCGTCATCGGCAGCGAAGACGGCCCCACGGTGGTGTACTCCGCCCCGTAAAAGAAACGGAAAAGAGCCCCCCAGGGAGGCTCTTTTCTTTATTATTATAGTATGCGGAGACGGGCTTCCACCCCTTCGCAAAGGGCGGCGGGTCGTGTACACTCCTTCGCGGCTTATCCCTTCAACTCCACCCGGCGGATTTTGCCGGAGATGGTCTTGGGCAGGTCCTCCCGGAACTCCACGATGCGGGGGTACTTGTAGGGGGCGGTATTTTTCTTCACGTAGTTCTGAATCTCTTTCTTCAGCGCGTCGGTGCCCTCGGTGCCCTTGGTCAGCACGATGATAGCTTTCACCACCTGGCCCCGCACCGGATCGGGGGCGCTGGTGACGGCACACTCCAGCACATAGGGCAGTTCCATGATGACGCTCTCAATCTCGAAGGGCCCAATGCGGTAGCCGGAGGACTTGATCACGTCGTCGGTGCGGCCCACATACCAGAAATAGCCGTCCTCATCCCGCCAGGCGGTGTCGCCGGTGTGGTAGACCCCATCGCTCCAGGACTCCTTAGTCTTTTCCTCATCCCGGTAATAGCCCATGAACAGGCCGCAGGGCACGGCCTTGTCCGTGCGCACCACGATTTCGCCGGTTTCGCCCACCGGGGCGGGGGTGCCGTCGGGCAGAACGATGTCCACGTCGTACAAGGGGCTGGGAATGCCCATAGAGCCTGTCTTGGGCACGGTTCCCACCGGGTTGTACACGGTCAGGGTGGTCTCTGTCTGGCCGAAGCCCTCCATCAGCGTCAGGCCCGTGGCCCGCTTCCACTGCTCGAACACCTCGGGGTTCAATGCCTCCCCGGCGGTGGTGGAGTACTCAATGGAGGACAAATCGTACTTGCTCAAATCCTCCTTGATAAAGAACCGGTACATGGTGGGCGGCGCGCAGAAGGTGGTGATGTGGTATTTTGCGAACATGGGCAGGATGTCGTGGGCGTCGAACTTGTCGAAGTCGTAGGTGAAGATGGCGGCTTCATTCATCCACTGGCCGTAATACTTGCCCCACAGGGCCTTGCCCCAGCCCGTGTCGGAAATGGTGAAGTGCAGGCCGTCGGGGTTGACGTTGTGCCAGTACTTGGCGGTGATATAGTGGCCCAGGGCGTATTTGTAGTTGTGCTCGGCAATCTTGGGGTAGCCCGTGGTGCCGGAGGTGAAGAACATCAGCATGGGGTCGCTGCCGCAGGGGGCGTCGGGCTTGCGCTCATAGGTGTCGGGGAAGGCTTCCACTTCCTTGTCGAAGTCGTGCCAGCCCATGCGGTTCTCCCCCACCATGATCTTCACTTCTACGCTGGGGCAGTTCTGGGCGGCCTTTTCGGCCTCGTCGGCCACCTGGCCGTCAGCGGTGCAAAGGATGGCCTTCACCCCGGCGGCCTTAAAGCGGTAGTCGAAGTCGTGCTCCATCAGCAGGTTGGTGGCGGGGATGATGACGGCCCCCATCTTGTGCAGGGCGGTGATGACAAACCAGAACTGATAGTGACGCTTTAACACCACCATCACCCGGTCGCCCCGCTTAATGCCCAGGCTTTCCAGGTAGTTGGCGGTTTTGGCGGACCAGCGGCTGATGTCCCCAAAGGTGAAGCGGCGCTCCACCTTGTCCCGGCTGACGTGGAGCATGGCCAGCTTGTCCGGGGACTTCTTCGCCAGCTTGTCCACAATGTCAAAGGCGAAGTTGAACTTCTCCTCGTTCTCAAAGCGGATGGATTTGAGAATGCCGTTTTCGTCCAGTTCGGTCTTGACAAAGGGGCTGGAGACGGTCTCCCGCTCCTGGCGGGCCAGGTGCTGGTCGATGAGCTTTTGGAACCGGTCCTGCTCGGGGGCAAATTCCTCAGACCCCTTCAGCACAATGGCGTAGAACTGGCACTCCTGCCCATCCACGGCAATCATGCCGTGGGGGGTGCCGGAGTTGTAATAGATAGAGTCCCCTTCGCGGAGCACTTCAATGTGGCTGCCCACCTGCACCTTCATGGTGCCTTTGAGGATGATGTCCAGTTCCTGGCCGGCATGGGTAGAGAGCTTGATGGCCACATTTTGCTGGGCCTCCTCATAGGGCATGGTGACAAAGAAGGGCTCGGCAGTCTTGTTCTTGAACAGGGGGGCCATGTTCAGGTATTTGAAGCCCTGGCGCCGGGTGATGGGCAGGCCGTCTCCCTTGCGGTTGACCGTATAGCTGGACAGGGTGGGGGACACGCCTTTGATCAGGTCAGTGGGGTCAATGCCGAAGCGCTGGGCGCACTTGTAAATGAAGGTGAAGCTGAAGTCCTTCTCCCCGGCCTCGCACTGCTCATACTCCTCTTTGGAGACACCGGTGCACTTGGCCATTTCCTCTTCCGAAAGGCCGGTGATCTCCCGCATGGTGCGGATGCGCTCCGCCACCTCTGCCAGTTGCGTTTTCAAATCTGTTTTTTCCATGGTTCTGCTCCTTTCTGTCCGTGACCGCATGCCGCTTTCCAGCGTGTTTTTGTCCGGCGCTGGCCTCCGAACACAGGCAAAATAAAAAGCCCGCCTCAAGGAAAGTTTTTCCTTGAGACGGACTGAAAATCCGCGGTACCACTCAAATTGCGCAAACGCGCCACCTCGTCGGGCTCCAGCAAGCCCTATGCACTAACGCAGCATACGCGGGAGGTGCCTACTCTCCGCGGGGCGGATTTGGGGCCTCCGGCTCGGAAGGGATTGTCACGGGGCGCCTTCCACCGGCTTGCACCTGCCGCCGGCTCTCTGCAGGAAGGGACGCCTGGACGTTCTTCGTCACAGCCTTTTCCCTGGCTTTGGATTCCAAAGCCCATTCACTTGTGGTTCTCTAATACCCTACACTATTTTTTGCAGGATGTCAAGAGGGAACTTTCAAAAACTTTTCCCAACCGGGCAAAATCACTCTGTGGCGGCCTCCAGCTCTTGGATGCCGTCTACAATCATCTCTGCCGTCACCGCATAGGGCCACTTGCGCACGTCGATGCCCTGAAGGGCCTTTTCCGCCACGGCGGGCAAATCTTCGGGCTTTGCGTGGATGTCAGAAAGCCGGGTGGGCAGCCCGATGGACCGGTTGAAGGCCAGCACCTTGTCCCGCTCCTCGTACTTTTTGTCGATGGTGAGCATGGCCAAAATGCCGTAGGACACCACTTCCCCGTGGAGGTGGTGGTGCTCCTCGGTGCTGGGAAGGATGGTGAACCCGTTGTAGATGGCGTGGGCCAGGCCGGTGGTGTAGTCCACCTGGACGAAGTTGGACACCAGCCCCGTGGAAACGATGATGCTCAGGATGATCTCCGTCAGCTCATAGGTGACCTGGTGGGCCTTGCAGTCCTCCATGGCCTTCTGGCCCCAGCGGAGGATGGGCTCGGCGCACATGGAGCTGAGGGCGATACCCATGGCGTCGGAGTGGGAGGGCACGTCCCCCCGGGAAGAGGTGGTGCACTCAAAGTGCTTGGCCATGGTGTCCCCCATGCCGGCCCACAAGTACTTCACCGGGGCGTCGGCAATGATCTGGGGGGCGATGAAGATGTGGTTGGGCGGGATCTTGGAGAAGGAGTACTCCCGCAAGCTGCCGTCCGGATGGTACAAAATGCCCAGGCTGGTGCAGCTGGCGCAGGTGGAAGCGATGGTGGGGAAGGTGAAGAAGGGCCGGTGGGTCATGTGGGCCAGCACCTTCACCGTGTCGATGGCCTTGCCGCCGCCCACGGCAAAGAGCATGTCCGCCTGGGCCACCTGGGGCTGGAGCATGGCAATGTTCTCCACCGAGGCCTCTCCACCGTACCAGTAGGCGCCGGTGATCTCAATGTCCGAGCCCTCCACCGCCCGGCGGATTTTTTCCTCCGCCGCGGCCAGGGCGTGTTTGCCGCCGATGATGGCCGCCTTCTTGCCGAAGGGGGCGCACACGGCGGGAATATTTTGATACGCGTCCTCCCCAATGGTGTAGCCGGGGAACAGTGTCTCTTGGAAATTCATAGTCAGCAGCCTTCTTTCTTCAAATTGCCCGCAGGGGCGGGGAGGGGATCTTCTTCCGGTTCCGCGGCTTGATGGGCCTTTACGGCCTCCTCATAGGAGCGGCCCTGGGCCTCGGGATGCTCTTTCAAATACTTGCGGTTCTTGTACACCCCCACCGTGAGGAAGGGCAGGATCACCACCGCGATGGCGAAGTACCCGCAGTAGCCGTAGCCGTACTTGATGATGTTGGAAAGCCCCACCAGGGAGATGGTCATGGAAAGCACGATGATGAACGCCGCCACCACCGCGCTGCGGGCCGGGGCAAAGGAGATTTTCCGGAAGAGGGGCAGCTTTTCAAACCGGGCCACAAAGCCGAAGGTGGTGGTCACCCCGGTGGAGATCAGGCACAGCAGCAGGCACACGCCGTACACCACCGTCAGCCAGCCCATGCCCATCTCCCGGCACACCGTCAGGGTGGGGATGACTGTCCCCCCCTCCACCGAGGTGTAGAACCCCTGCCAGGAGAGCAGCATGAAGATGGACAGCACCAGGGCCACCGCGTTCATCCCAAAGGAGAGCCACATGGAGCGGGAACAGGCCTTTCGGGTGGTGAGGGGCGTGCCGCAGGCAATCATGGTGGGCAGGGTGACGCACTGGAACCCCGCGTAGGTGAAGCAGTTCAAAATGGCCTGGGGCACGTTGTCAAAGCCCTGGGTGGCAAAGTCCTGCCAAAGCACCTCCTGTAGGTTGCCCCTCCAGGCGATGCCCACCCCGTAGATGGCCACGGCGGTCACCAAAATGGCAATGCCCATGTAGGTGCTGGCCATGCGCACCAGGTCTGCCCCGAAAATGGTCAAGCACAGCACCACCAGGCCCACCAGACCAATGCCCACATAGTAGTTTAGGCCGAAGTACTCCGTCAAAGCCGAAGCCGCCCCGGAGATGGCCGCCGCCACTGCCATGAGCACCATGATGTAGAAGAAGATCTCAAACAGCACCCACAGCTTGTCAAAGGGATGGTACAAGGTCTTGAACAGTTCCTTATAGCTGGTCAGGCCTCGGGAGTTGACCATGAGCATGGCCTCCCGCATGGTGAGAGTCAGCAGCAGCATGGCGCCCACAGCGCTGACAGGGCCCAGCCAGCCCAAACCCACGTAGTAGGTGTGGGCCTGGTTGCCGGTTGCGAAGCCGCCTCCTGCATGGGCGGAAAACAACACCGCCCCTACGGAGAACAGCAGCACAAAGGGAAGTTTCGCGGACGTTTTTTTGCATGGGGATGCAACCTCCTTGAATGAATGTTTTCCCCAGGCAACAAAAAAGCTCCTCCGCTCTTCTGCCCAGGGGGCAGAAGAGACGAAAGAGCAAAGCTTCCGCGGTACCACTCTTCTTCGCTTTTCCACAGGAAAAACGCGCTTTGTGGGGTACTGACATACCCCTGCGCAGAATAACGGGCGCAACTCCGTCCGCACCTACTGGCTTCAGCACGGCCGCTCGGCGGTCAGTTCAGCCCTGCGTTCCCCAATGCCTCGCACCCACCGGCATCTCTCTGAGAGGGCAGCACAGCTTACTCGTCCGCGTCCTCGCGTTGTCTGTTTGATAAAATAGCACAGCCTCCCCCGATTTGTCAAGGGGTTTTTGAAATTTTACATTCCCCATCCTGCAAAACGGCTGGGTCAAAGGACCCGGATTGGGAACAGCATATAGTCCTTTCCCGTTGCAGGGCAGGTAAAATCCTGGACAGCCCCCACCAATGAGAGCCCATTGGCCCTCATATAGTCCAGTACCCGCGAAAATACAGCTTCATCTTCAGCTTCTGCGCGAAGATACTCATAGCCTGGGACCTTCCATTTTGTCCACCCTTCCGGCGCCTGGGCGTCATCCGCGCACTCCACGCCGGCCAGGTACAGCCCCTTGCTGAAATGGTCCTCCCACGGTTGGAAGGAGCGGGAAAAGTCCGACATCACGCCCCAGATACCGGCCAAATTCCCGGTTCCGTCTTTTTTCGCCAACGGCTGAACCTCACGGAAGTGAGCGTTTGCCTCCGCCCACAATTTTTGAATAAACCCTGGTCCATCCAGCGTGGAGCCCTCTTTCCCAACCACGGAAAAAGCGCCCTTTGTGCATGTTTCAATCTTCATACCCGTTTCTCCAGTTCCAGGCCGATCCGCCTAAGAAAAACACAAGAACAGCCACAACAGAATGGTCTGCTGTGGCTGTCAACGGTTTTACAGCTCCCGCTGGGGCAGGCTCTCGATCAAATCGGCGGCGCCGTCCAGCCAGCCGCCCTCGAACAGCTCGATGGCGCCCCGGTCGCAGGCGGCGGCCAGCTTGGGCTCCATGGGCAGCTTGCCCAGCACGGGCAGCGCATACTTGGCGGCCACCTCGTCGATGTGGCTTTCACCAAAGACATGGATCTCCCGGCCGCAGTCCGGGCAAGTGACATAGCTCATGTTCTCCACCAAGCCCAGCACCGGCACGTTCATCATCTTGGCCATCTCCACGGCCTTAGAGACGATCATGCCCACCAGCTCCTGGGGGGAGGTGACGATCAAAATGCCGTCCACGGGCAGGGACTGGAACACCGTCAAGGGCGCGTCCCCCGTGCCGGGAGGCATGTCCACGAACATGTAGTCCACATTGCCCCAGATCACATCGGTCCAGAACTGCTTGATGGCCCCGGCGATGACAGGGCCCCGCCACACCACAGGGGAGGTCTCCTCCTCCAGCAGCAGGTTAATGCTCATCACCTTGATGCCGGTCTTGGTCTCTACGGGGTAGATGCCGTTCTCATCCGAGAGGGCCCGCTGCTTCATGCCGAAGCACTTGGGGATGGAGGGCCCGGTAATGTCCGCGTCCAGCACAGCCACCTGGTTCTCCCGGCGGCGCAAGGTGGTGGCAAGCAGAGAGGTGACCAGGGACTTGCCCACGCCGCCCTTGCCGCTGACCACGCCGATAACTTTTTTCACATGGCTCAGGTCATTGGTTTTCTCCAAAAAGCTCTGGGGCTGCTGCCGGGAGGGGCAGTTCTCCCCACAGCTGGAGCAATCGTGGGTGCAATTTTCGCTCATTGGCAGATTCATCCTTTCTCATGGCCCGGGGGCTGCCCGGGGTGTCTTTCTCTATTGTACCCCTTTTTACAAAAAAGTAAAGTAGCCGCGCCTAGAAAACCTCCCATCCCCGTGGTATACTGGCAGCGAAACCACACAGGGAACATGGGAGGCCTTTGCATGAGCACACAGAAGAAATGGAAACTGGCGCAAACGCTGTGCCTGGCCGTGATGCTGGCGGGCGTCATCGGCCTGGGGATATCTGTCTTTGGGGAGGCGGGGCCCGCCGCGCCCTGGGGCATTGCCGCCCTGGCGGGCCTGTGGGGCAACCTGGTGTGCGTCCTAGCCCAACGCCGCCGGAAGGGGAAGTAAACCTCAGCCCTGGGGGGTCCTAGCAAAACCAACGGCGCGGACGTGCGGCAGCGTCCCCAGCAAGCGCGGCGTTCAGCCGCCGCTCCGTGGCGCGAAGAGACAGCGGAGGCACTCCGCTGTGGGGCAACCTGGCGCGCGTCCTGGCCCAACGCCGCCGGAAGGGGAAGTAAACCTCAGTCCTGGGGGCCGGGCAGGCTTTCCGGGGACTGCTGGGCGACGGGCAGCTCAAACCAGAAGGTGCTGCCCTGGCCCAGCGTGCTGGTGACGCCATAGGTGCCGCCGTGCATATCCAGGATGTTCTTCACAATGGAGAGGCCCAGGCCGCTGCCCATCTGGGCCCGCTTGTGCTCCTTGTCCACCTTGTAGTAGCGCTCCCAGATGTCCTTGAGCTTGTCCTGGGGGATGCCCTCGCCGGTGTCGGTGACAGACACCCGCACCTTGCCCCCTTCCACGGCCTGCCGCAGGGTGATGGTCTTATCCTGGCCGGAGTACGTGATGGCGTTGTTCACCAGGTTGTACACCACCTGAGAGATCTTCAGCTCGTCGGCGTCCACCCACACATCCTGCTGGAAATAGAAGGGAAAGCGGTAGTCCGCCAGCTTGTCATACCGGTGCAACATGCTCCGTATGCTTTCTGTGAGGTTGAAACGGGTTTTCTCCAAGGGGAGCACCCCGGCCTCCAGCTTGGAGAGATCCAGCAGGTCGTTGACCAAGCTGGTCAGGCGCTCTGCCTCGTCGATGATGACCTGCACATTTTCCGGGGTGTTCTCTCCGGGCAGGTCCCGCATCACCTCGCCATAGCCCTTAATCATGGTCAGCGGCGTGCGCAGGTCGTGAGAGACGTTGGCCAGCAGGTCCCGCCGCAGGCCCTCCACCTTAGAGAGCTCCTGGGCAGCGTAGTTCAAGGTGCCGGCCAGTTCCCGCACCTCCCGGGCGCCCCGCTCCTCAAAGCGGATGGCATAATCCCCCCGGCCCAGCACCTTGGCGCCCTCGTTCATGGCTGTCAGGGGGCGGGAAATCCGCCGGGCGATGAACAGGGCCAACGCCACGCCCAGCGCCGCCGTCACCGCCGTCAGGGTGGTCACCTGCACCAGCAGGGTCTCCCGGATAGAATCCACAGGGGTAATCTCACTCTCCAGCACCACCATGCGGTTGAGCCCCGCGGGCGTACGGCAAATGGTGACATACAGCACCACCTGGTTGCGGGTGCCGTCCTGGTTTACAAAGGGAGAGCGCACCACCTCCAGCCGGCGGCCTCCGTTCAGGTTCACATCGTCAAACAGGTCCGCCAGCCGCAGCCGGGACTGGGAGAGGTTGTCCAGGTAGCACTCCTTCCGGCTGGCCTTCCAGCCGGAGAGCATCTGCCCCATTTCATCCGTGACCACTATGCTGATGCCCGTGTTCAGGCACAGCTGCTCCACCTGCTCGTCCAGGTCCTCCGAATCCAGGTGACGCTGGACCACTTCGGCAGTGGCCTTCACTTCCGCTGTCTTCACCGTGCGGTAGAAGGGTTCCAGCAGCACAATCTGGAACAGCCACAGCAAGGCCCCCACCACCAGGATCAGCACGCCAAAACCGCAGAGGATCTGCCCCCGCAGGCCCATGGGGCGCCTTTTTCTTCGCGCCATTTCAGTTCACCTCGAACCGGTAGCCCACGCCCCGCAGGGTGACGATGAATTTGCTGTAGGGCCCCAAAGACCGGCGCAGCAGCTTGATATGGGTGTCCAGGGTGCGGTCATCCCCGTAAAAATCATAGCCCCACACGTTGGTAATGAGCATTTCCCGGGTCAGGGCAATGTTTTTGTTCTGCACCATGTAGGCCAGCAGGTCATATTCCTTGGGGGAAAGCTCGGCCCGCTTCCCGTCCACGGTGACAATGCGGGCGTCAAAGTCGATGGAAAGCCCCGCAAAGCTGAGCACATTGCGCTTGTGCTCCTCCCCCTGGGGCTTCACCCGGTTCATAATGGCGCCCACCCGCATCATCAGCTCCTTGGGGGAAAAGGGTTTTACCACATAGTCATCCACCCCCAGCTCGAAGCCGTGGATGCGGTCGTACTCCTCCCCCCGGGCGGAGAGCATGAGCACCGGGGCCTTGCAGGTCTTGCGGATCTCCGCCACGGCGGAGAATCCGTCCAGTTCGGGCATCATCACATCCATGATGATGATATCAAATGCCTCTGGGTGACGGCGGCACAGCTCCACGGCCTCCATGCCGTTTTCCGCCTCTGTCACCTGGTTGCCCTCAAACTCCGCGTATTTCCGGATCAGCGCCCGGATCTTTTCCTCGTCGTCCACCACCAGGATACGGTACATATTCCCACTCCTTTTTTGAAGTTTTTTCCGTTGAGAAAAGCATACTCCCCTTCTGTGAACCCTGGGTGAAGGTTTCGGGAAAGGGGCCATGCCGGTTTCAGTATAGCCCGGCGCGCCGCTTTTTTCAAGCGTTGGGGCCCTTTCTCCCCAAAAATCCGCTGTTGACTTTTCACGAAAAAAAGCGTATCATTTCATTAGGGAAATATCCCATATTTTAAATTGTTGTTTTCTAAAATACTAGCTTGTTTAGATAAGGAGGAATCTTTATGCTGCCTGTCATCACCATTGCCCGCCAGTTTGGAAGCGGGGGCCACGAGGTGGGAGAAAAAGTGGCCAAAAAACTGGGCCTTCCCTTCTTTGACAAGGAACTGATCGCCATGGCGGCCAAGAAAAGCGGCCTTTCCGAAGAGGTCTTTGCCGACGCGGACGAAAAAGCCACCAGCAGCCTCCTCTACTCCATGGTGATGGGGAGTTACGCCTTTGGGGCCCGGGTGCCCAGCATCAACGAAATGCCCATCAATGACAAGCTGTTTATCATCCAGTCAGATATCATCAAAAAGGCCGCGGCAGAGGGGCCCTGCGTCATCATCGGCCGCTGCGCCGATTACATCCTGCGGGAGCACGAGAACTGCCTGAACGTGTTTGTCCACGCAGATAAAGCTGCCCGCATCAAGCGCATTGTGGGCCTTAACTACTGCGAGGAGAAAAAGGCCCCGGACTTTGTCACCAAAAAGGATAAGCAGCGGGCCAACTATTACAATTTTTACTCCAACAACCGCTGGGACGACCTGCAGAACTATGACCTGACCATTGACACTTCCCGCTTCTCGGTGGATATTGCCGTGGATCTGATCATCGACGCCGCCAAAAGGCTGGACCAATAATCCGATTTTTCTCTTCCCGGGGAGGAGGGTTCACGCCCTCCTCCCCGGTTTTATCTTTCCCGGCCTTCACTTTTCAAACAGGGAGGACTGTGCTACAATAGGACAAAACCGCCGGGCCTCCCCGGCCTGAAACAGGCAAAGGAAACACTGCATGAAAAAACTGAAGCACTGGCTCAACAGCCTTTCCAACAAAACCGCAAAAAGGCTCTCCCTGGGCATGCTGGCCCTGGGGCTTCTGCTGTTCCTGCTGGCCCTTTGGCTCAACTTGGGGGCAGGGGGCGGAGGCACTACCCTGACCACCTACGCCATGGGCTCTTATGTACAGCAAACCGTGTACGGCGGAGACGAGGAAGGGGCTGCCCAGGCCGCCAACACCGCCATAACCGAACTGGAGGACCTGATCTCCTGGCGGGTGGAGGGCAGCGATGTAGAGCAGCTGAACCAGGCCGCCGGCACGGATTTTCTAGAGATTGACCAGCGCACCTGGAATGTGCTGCGCACGTCCCTGGATGTGTGCCAGGCCAGCGGCGGCGCCTTTGACATCACCATCGCCCCCATCAGCTGGCTGTGGGACTTTGACGAAAACCCCCGTCTGCCCCAGGCAGAGACCATCGAGGCCCTGCTGCCCGCCGTCAACTACGAGGACGTCTCCCTGCTGGAGGACGGCACCGCCGCCCTTCAAACCCACAGCACCGCCCTGGACCTGGGGGCGGTGGGCAAGGGAGCTGCCTGTGACGCCGCTGTGGCTGCCTATGAAGAGTCCGGTGTGAACCGGGCCGTGGTATCCGTGGGGGGCAGCGTGGGCGTCTACGGGGAAAAGCCGGGAGGCCAGCCCTGGACCATCGCCCTGCGGGACCCGGACACAGAGGGCTCTCTGGGCACCCTCTCCCTTGCCAGCGGCTTCCTCTCCACCTCAGGCAGCTATGAAAAGCAGTTTACAGAGGACGGCGTGACCTACCACCACCTTCTGGACCCGGACACCGGCTATCCCGCCGAAAGCGGGCTGCTGTCCGTCACCGTGTGGAGCGGCAGCGGAACCCTCAGCGACGCCCTCTCCACCGCCTGCTTTGTGCTGGGCTTGGAGGACAGCCTTCCCGTGCTGGAGCAGTTTGACAGCGAGGCGGTGTTCATTACAGAGGACCACCAGATTTATGTGACTGAAGGCCTGGCGGACGCCTTTTCCCTGACAGGGGAAGGCTATACCCTGGCGGGCACGGTGTGAGGCCGCCTATGCCTATGGAAAAAAAGCCCTTTCTCTCTGCGAAAGGACTGCTGTTGTGCGCCCTGCTGCTCCTGGCGGCGGGAATCGCCTACGCGGCCCTTTCCCTCTCCCCCCGGGGGACCTTGGCCCTTGTGGAGGTGGACGGCCAGGTGGTGCTGGAACGGGACCTTTCCTCCCTGACAGGGCTAGAGACTGTCCCTCTGGAAGGGGCAAACGGCATCCAGCTCACAGTGGAGCTCTCTCCCGAAGGGGCCCGGGTGGCCTCCTCCTCCTGCCCGGACCAGGTGTGCGTCCACACCGGGCTGCTCACCCGGGCGGGGGAGTCCGCCATCTGCCTGCCCGCCCGGGCCACCCTCCGCCTGGAAGGGGGCGGGGATGCCATCGACGCCACTGTGTACTGACTGGAGGGAGGAACCTGCCATGAAAAGCAAATCTGGCCGCGTGGCCTTTACCGCGCTTTTAGCCGCCCTGGCCCTGGCCCTCTCCTTTTTAGAGGGGCTGCTGCCCCCCCTGCCCATGATGCCCCCCGGGGCCAAGCTGGGGCTTTCCAACATCGCCACCATGTACGCCGCCGGTAGCCTGGGCCTGCCCAGCGCCCTGTTCTTGGCGGTGTTCAAGGGTGCGTTCACCTTGGTGACCCGGGGGGGCATGGCCGGGCTGATGAGCCTTTCCGGCGGGGTTATCAGCACGGTGGTGATGTGGCTGCTGCTGAAAAAGGCCAACGCCTCTTTGGGGGTGGTGGGCGTCTGCGGGGCCTTGGCCCACAACGCCGCCCAGCTGTGCGCGGCCTACTTCCTCACCAGCACCAGCGTGCTGTTTTATGTGCCCTTCCTGCTGGTGTTCGGGGTGCTCACCGGGCTGCTGACGGGCCTGGTGCTCAAGCTGACACTGGCCCCCCTGGAGCGGCTGCAAAAATATCTGGGGCCGTGAAAAAAGGACATCCACGGTTTCCCGGATGTCCTTTTCTCCAAGCCTTTATGTGTCCAACTCCCCGCAGTAGAGGGTGCGGCTCTGGCTGTCGTACACGGCGGCGGTGAAGTTTTGGGACGGCCGCTCCATGACCCCCTGGGCGGTGTAGCTGCCGGTCTGATCATCGCAGAAGAACCAATAGCCCTCCTCCACCTGGGGGAACAGGGGGCCGCCGTCCTTGCCGGTGAGGTAGGGATTGACACTGATATAGGCCCCATCCTGGGCTTCCTCCATCCCCTCCGTGCCGTAGAGAAGGTACCGGACATCGTTGTCCAGGGGCAGGGCATGCCAGCCCTGGGCAGTTTGAAGGGATTCCTCAAATTCCGCGGCCTCCTCCGGGGAGAAGGCAATCTCCCAGTAGGCCGTACCGTCCCCATGGAAGCCCCCGTGGCCGTCCCAATGGTCTTGCACTGTGCCCTGGGACGCGTTCACTCCCAGGCTCTCCGGCAGGGAGACTGTTTCCCCGCAGGCGGCGCAACACAGGGCCAGCGCCGCGGCCAGGCACAGGGTAAAAAACCGTTTCACGCGCATCATTGCATCATCTCCTTTGACGCCAGTATACACCTTTTTCAGAAGGGGCGCAATGTCCCGGCCGGGGGAGGGCGAAAAGTTCCCTATTGACAAATCATATACGGCCCCATATAATAAAATAAGTATTATATTTTCAAAGAGAGGTACATACTGACATGGACGACGGCGACAGTCACCCTGCCAGCGCCAATTTTCCCCAGGTAAATAGCCAAGTTGTAAAGCATAACTTGCCGCGGAGCCTCGCGGCAGGCTATGCTTTTTTGTGCTTTCCTGGGGGATTTTACCCCCGGAACTAGGGGCCGCTGGCATCTGGAAAAGAGAGAGAATTTGATTTGTTTTTAGAAAAAAAGGAGTGCACATTTTTTGGAAATCTTACTGCAAGTTATACTGATATTGGTCAACGCCTTTTTCGCCGGCACGGAGATGGCCGTTGTGTCCCTAAACGCCACCAAGCTGCGAAAAATGCAGGAGGAAGGGAACAAAATCGCCGGGAAGCTGTTGAGCATGGTGGAGGATTCCTCCGCCTTCCTGTCCACCATCCAGGTTGCCATCACCCTGGCGGGCTATCTGGGCGCGGCCTTTGCCGGCGAGAACTTCGCCCCGGTGCTGTCCAACTGGCTGTACAATGACCTGGGCTTCCAGCTCATCCCCCTAACCGCCTTAAACAGCGTGGCCATCATCATCATCACCATCATCCTGTCCTACTTCACGCTGGTGTTTGGCGAGCTGGTGCCCAAGCGCATTGCCCTGCAAAAGTCCTATGAATGGGCCAAAATGGCCTGCGGGGTCATCCGGGGCATGGCCTTTGTGCTGCGGCCGGTCATCTGGCTGCTGTCCGTCTCGGTCAACGGCGTGCTGCGCCTGCTGCACATGAAGGTGGAGGCCGAGGAGGAAAACGTCACCGAGGATGAGATCCGCATGATGGTGGACCTGGGCGGCGAAAAGGGCGCCATCGACGAGGATGAGCAGGAGTGGATTCAAAACGTGTTCGACTTTGGGGACAGCTCCGTGCGGGAATCCATGACGCCCCGCAGCGACATGGACGCCCTGGACATTGAATCCACCGACGGGGAAATTTTGGAGATGATCCAGGAGACGGGGCGCAGCCGCTTCCCCGTGTACGAGGAGAGCGTGGACACCATTTTGGGCATTTTAAACGTGCGGGACTACCTGCTGGACCGCAACGCCGGGAAAAAAACCAGTTTAAAGGACCTGCTGCGCCCGGCCTACTTTGTGCCAGAGACCATGAAGGCCGACAACCTCTTTAAGGAGATGCAGAAGGAGAAGGTGCACATCGCTGTGGTGGTGGACGAGTACGGCGGCACCGAGGGCATCATCACCATGGAGGACCTGCTGGAGGAGATTGTGGGCAACATCTACGACGAGTTCGACAAGGCCGAGCAGCCGGAGGTTGTGCCTCTGGGTGAGAACCAGTGGCGCATCGCGGGCTCCACGCCCATCAGCACCCTGGTGGACGACCTGGAGCTGCCCCTGCCGGAAAGCGATGACTATGACACCCTGGGCGGCCTTATTGTCACCCGGCTGAATGCCATCCCCAAGGATGGGGAACAGCTGGACCTGCAGGTGGAGAACGTGGCCCTGCATGTGGAAAAGATTGAGGACCACCGCATTGAGAGCGTGGTGGTGCGCCTGCTGCCGAAGGAGGAGCCGGAAAAACCCGAAAAGAAAGAAAAGGAAAAATAAAATGGCCTTGCAGCCGTGAAGGGGCGCCCGGAGGAAACCCGGGCGCCCCTTTTTGCGCAGTTTCCGGGGAAAATCTCTCCCCCTCCCCTTGACAACATCTCTATTTGATATTATAATGATATCAAATCAAAAGCTTGGAAAAGGAGTGGTATGAAAATGGAAATGCAAGAAAAAATCGTCAACCGCTATACAGAAAAGCCGGTAAAGACTAAAAATGGCTTTGTCATGCTGGCCCTGATCTTGGTGCTGTTCTTTGGCAGCATTGCCGCCATGGTGTGCGGGCCGGTATTTCTTTCCTCCACCAACGTGGGCGCCGCTGTGGGCATTGCCATCGCCGGAGCGCTGGTGCTTATCTTTGACCTGTTCCTCATGCCGGGACTGAAGATTCTAAACCCCAACGAGGCCCTGGTGCTGACCCTCTTCGGCAAGTACCACGGCACCCTGAAAAAGGACGGCTACTTCTGGGTAAACCCCTTCTGCGAGGGCATCAACCCCGGGGCCGCTCCCGCCTCTATGACCACTGTCAACGGCAACACCAGCTTCAGCTTTGGCGGCAGCAGGAAGATCTCCCTGAAGACCATGACCCTGAACAACGAGAAGCAGACCGTCAATGACGAGCGGGGCAACCCCATCGTCATCGGCACCATTGTCATCTGGCGGATTGTGGACACCACCAAGGCTGTGTTCAACGTACAGAACTACCGGACGTTTTTGGGAACCCAGTGCGACTCCGCCACCCGGAACATCGCCCGGATGTACCCCTACGACCTGATGGACGACGACGACCAGGGGGAGAAGACCCTGCGGGGCAGCAGCCAGGAAATCGCCGACATGATGAAGCAGGATTTGCAGCAGCGGGTGGCCATTGCCGGGCTGGAGATTCTGGAGGTGCGCATCACCCACCTGTCCTACGCGCCGGAAATTGCCGCGGCCATGCTGCAGCGCCAGCAGGCCGAGGCCATTGTGGCCGCCCGGAAGAAAATTGTGGAGGGCGCCGTGGGCATGGTGGAGATGGCTCTGGAGCAGCTGCAGGATGAGCGCATCGTGGATCTGGACGAGGAGCGGAAGGCCGCTATGGTCAGCAACCTGCTGGTGGTTCTCTGTGGCAATAAGGATGCCCAGCCCATTGTGAACAGCGGGTCCATTTATTAAACAAAGGCAGTGATGGAATGGAATCAAAGGAAAAGGGAAAAAAGCAGATCCTGCTGCGCATCTCTCCCAAACTGTGGGAGGACCTGGCCCAGTGGGCCGAGGACGATTTCCGCTCCATCAACGGGCAGATCGAGTATTTGCTGACGGAGTGCGTCAAAAAGAGAAAAAAAGGAAACAAAGAGCCATAAAAGAAGGGAGGGCAGCCCCGGCTGTCCTCCCTTCTTTGTTTCACTTTCCCCCAATGGCCTCCAACTCCTCCACCAGGTCCCCCCGCAACACCAGGTCCGCCCGGCTGTCATAGGGGGTGGGGTCCCGGTTCAGGATGACCAGCCGGGCGCCCGGGGCCAAATACTCCACCAGCCCGGCCACGGGGTACACCACCAACGAGGTACCCGCCACCAGCATCAAGTCGGCCTCCTCCGCGTAACGGATGGCCCGGCGCAGGTCCTTTTCATTGAGGGCCTCCCCGTAGAGCACTACGTCTGGCCGGATGGTCCCCCCGCAGGAGCACTTGGGCACGCCGGCGGTGTGGATGACGCAGGACATGTCGTACTTCTTCCCGCAGGAGAGGCAGGTGTACCGGTTCTCGCTGCCGTGGAGCTCCAGCACGTTTTGGCTGCCCGCCATTTGATGGAGGCCGTCGATGTTCTGGGTGATGACCGCCCGCAGCCTGCCCTCCCGCTCCAGCCGGGCCAGGACATAGTGGGCGCCGTTGGGCTTGGCGTCCGGGTAGAGCATCACGCCCCGGAGGAAGTCGTAAAACTCCGCCGTGTGATGGACAAAGTATCTGTGGGAGAGCATCTCCTCGTAGGAGAGGCCCGCTTTCTTCTGCTGGTACAGGCCATGGGCGCTGCGGAAATCCGGGATGCCGCTGGCAGTGGAGACCCCCGCCCCGCCCAGGAACACCATGCGCCGGCTCTCCCGCACCCACTGGCGCAGCAACTCCAGCTCTGTCACGGCAGGTCCCCTCCCTTCAAGAGCAGCTCCACCGGGCAGTGGTCGCTGCCCATCACCTGGGAGAGAATGCGGCTGTCCTCCAGGCGGGGCAGCAGCCGCTCGTCGGCCAGGAAATAGTCAATGCGCCAGCCGGTGTTGTTCTGCCGGGAGTGGAACATGTAGCTCCACCAGGAGTAGGCCCCCTCCTGCTCCGGGTAGAAGTGGCGGAAGGTGTCCACAAAGCCGGTGGCCAGCAGCTCGGCGAACTTGCCCCGCTCCTCGTAGGAGTAGCCCGCGTTGCCGATATTGGACTTGTCATTTTTCAGGTCAATGGGGCGGTGGGCCACGTTCATGTCCCCGCAGACGATGACCGGCTTTTTCTCCCGCAGGGCGGTGAGGTACTCCCGGAAAGCGTCCTCAAACTGCATGCGGTAGCCAATGCGCACCAGGTCCCGCTGGGAGTTGGGGGTGTACACCGTCACCAGGATGAAGTCCTCATACTCCGCGGCGATGACCCGGCCCTCCCCATCGAACTCCTCCAGTCCCATGCCGCATGTGACGGAAAGGGGCTCCTTCTTGGAGAAGATGGCCGTACCGGAGTACCCCTTGCGGGTGGTGGCGGAGTTCCAATACTCAAAATAGCCGGGAAAATCGAAATCCGCCTGCTCCTTTTGCATCTTCGTCTCTTGCAGGCAGAGAATATCCGGGGCCTCCTCTTCCAAAAACTGGGAAAACCCCTTTCCCATGCAGGCCCGCAGGCCGTTGACGTTCCAAGAGACCAGCTTGATGGCTGCGTTCTCCAAGCGACCACTTCCTTTTGTTTTAAAAATTCTAGGAAAGCATCCCATTTCGGGCTGTTTTGTGCTATAATACCTTCACATTCCAAGGGCGGCCCGTTCCGCCCCAACAGACTGCAAGGGAGGAAATTTCCAATGCAAAATCCCATCGTCACCATCCAGACCACCCGGGGCACTATCAAGGTAGAGCTCTATCCCGAAGTGGCCCCCAACACGGTGAATAACTTCATCTACCTGGTAAAGCAGGGTTTCTATGACGGCACCATCTTCCACCGGGTCATCCCCGGCTTTATGATTCAGGGCGGCGACCCGGAAGGCACCGGTATGGGCGGCCCCGGCTACGGCATCAAAGGCGAATTTGCCATGAATGGTTTCAAAAACGACCTGAAGCACACCACCGGCGTCATCTCCATGGCCCGCAGCCAGCGGCCCAACTCCGCGGGCAGCCAGTTCTTCATCATGGTGGACGACGCCCCCTATCTGGACGGCCAGTACGCGGCCTTTGGCAAGGTGACCGAAGGCATCGCCGTGGCCCAGGCCATCGTGTCCGCTCCCCGGGACCGGGCCGACCGCCCCTACGAGGACCAGATCATGGAGAAGGTCACCGTGGAAACCTTCGGCCAGGAGTATCCCGAACCCATCACCGGCCCCGAGCACGGCTAAGGGGTTGCACCCCGGGCAAGTCGCGCCTTGGGGGTCCTGGTCCCCAGTGGGGACCGTCCAGGACCGACCGAGCCGGCAGGCGAGACTGGCGGCTTACGCCGCGCCTGTGAAGGGAACTCACGCACGTCCGCGGGGGTTGCACCCCGGGCAATTCGCGCCATGGACAGCTCGCTCCGCTCGTGCTCATCGAACCGCTAGCGCACGTTCGCGGCGGAGGCTGTTTGCTGAAACTCTCTCAGGCAGCACTCTGTGCTGACAGCTCCCTCTGGGACGGATGGAGCAAAACAAGCCCACACGGAAAAACTACAAACAAATGCAGACAACGGGAGCCGCCGCGCGGTTCCCGTTTTTTTGCGGGGATTTACCCCTCCGCCACCCGGTCCAGGAGCATGGGGCCGGTTTGGGGAGCTTGGGGGCCCACCTCCAGGGCCTGGAAGAAGCGCTCTTCTCCCCGGCGGCACAGGGCCTCGCTTTGGGCGTACAGCCGGGCGATGGGCTGCCCCTTTTCCACCCGGTCGCCCTTGTTCTTCATCAGGACGATGCCTGCCCCAAAGTCGATGGGGCTTTCCTTGGTCTCCCGGCCCGCGCCCAGCTCCACAGCGGCAAGGCCGCAGCCCTCCGCGTCCAGGCGGGTGATGTACCCTGCCTGGGGTGCGGCGATTTCCACACAGGCCGGGGAAATGGTGAATTTCTCCGGGTTTGTGATATAGCTGCCGTCTCCCCCCTGGGCCTCCGCCATCTGGCGCAGCTTCTCCAGGGCCCCGCCGGAGCGCACAGCCTCCACGGCCTTGGCCCGGGCCCCCTCCATGGTTTCCGCCTGGCGTCCCAGGTAGACCATGTTGGCGGAAAGCTCCAAACACAGAGAGCGCAGCCGGTGGTCCCCCTTGCCGGAGAGCACCTCCACCGCCTCCCGCACCTCCAGGGCGTTGCCGATCTTCCGGCCCAGGGGCATGTCCATGTCTGTGATAAGGGCCACGGTCTGGCGCCCCACCTGGCTGCCGATGCGCACCATCTCCCGGGCCAGGGCGCGGGAGTCCTCCAGGGTCTTCATAAAGGCGCCGGAGCCCACCTTCACGTCCAGCAGGATGGCGTCCGCCCCGGCAGCGATCTTCTTGGACATGATGCTAGAGGCGATCAAGGGCAGGCTCTCCACCGTGGCGGTGACGTCCCGCAGGGCGTAGAGCTTCTTGTCCGCGGGGCACAGGTTCCCCGACTGGCCGATAATGGAGAGCCCCGTCCGCTTTACGATGTCGAAGAACTCCTGGCGGGGAATATCCGTGCGCAGGCCGGGGATGCTCTCCAGCTTGTCCACGGTGCCGCCGGTGTGGCCCAGGCCCCGGCCGCTCATCTTGGCGATGGTCACCCCGCAGGCCGCGGCAATGGGCCCGATGATCAGGGAGGTCTTGTCCCCCACGCCGCCGGTGGAGTGCTTGTCCACCTTCACCCCCGGCAGGGCGGAAAGGTCCACCCTGTCCCCAGAGCCGGCCATTTCCAGGGTCAGGTCCCCGGTCTCCCGGCGGGTCATGCCCCGGAAGAAAATGGCCATCAGCAGGGCGCTGGCCTGATAATCGGGGATCTCCCCCCGGGTGAAGCCCAGCACGAAAAAGCGCAGCTCTTCCCGGGTCAGCTCGCCCCCCTCCCGCTTCTTATGGATGATATCGTACATGCGCATGGAACATCCCCCTTTCCCAGGTTACAGATACAGGTTCATGTACCAGGCGTCGAAGTCCCGGCCATCCACCTTCATAAACTTCTTGTACAGGCCCATCTTCTCAAAGCCCAGGTGCTCATACAGGGCCACGGCCCGCTCATTGTCGGAGCGCACCTCCAGCTGGAGCACCTCTAAACCCGCGCCTTTGGCAAAGGAAATCAGGGTCTCCATGGCCTTCCGTCCAATGCCCAGGCCCCAGAAGCCTCTCCCCACGGTGACGGACAAGCCGGCCCGGTGGGCCACCCGCTCCCGGGCGGTGAGGGCGTCGCAGGAGGCGATGGCCGCCAGCTCCTCCCCCACAAAACCCGCCAGCATGATGGACTTCTCCTCCTTCCGCTGGCTTTCCAAAAAGGCCCGCTCCCGTTCCACAGGCATGGGGAAGCCGTCCTTACCGAAAAGCAGGTTGTCGCTCTCCCCGCCCACCCGATTCAGGTAAGCGAGTACCCTGGGGGCGTCGTCGGGGACAGCCTCCCGCAGCAGAAGGGTCTGCCCGTTTTTCAAGACATAGGTCTTGGGTTCCCATTTGCTCATGGGGAACACTCCTTTCAAACACAAGCTGTACCGCGCGGCGGCACGAAAATCTGCGGGATTACCAGCGCAGCCGGAGCAAAGAAAGCCAGGGGCAAGGCCGCCCGGGCCCGCCCCCTTTTCCCTTACTGCAAGTTCCCCGGCCCAAAGGCCAGGGGCAGCAGGTCCTCCAGCTTCTTCACTTGGAGCTCTTTCCCGTCCATCATCACGATCTCGAACTCCGGCCCGCAGAACTCCGCCATCACCTGGCGGCACACGCCGCAGGGGGCGCAGAGCTCGCGGGGCTCCTGCCCTTTCCTGCCCCCCACAATGGCGATGGCCTTGAACTGCCGCTTGCCGTCGTTCACCGCCCGGAAAAAGGCGGTGCGCTCGGCGCAGCAGGTGGCGGTGAACCCGGCGTTCTCAATGTTGCACCCGGCGTACACCGAGCCGTCGGCGCACAGCAGGGCCGCCCCCACCGCGAACCCCGAATAGGGGCAGTAGGAATTTTTCCGGGCCTCTTTGGCCCGCTCCACCAGGGCCAGGCGCAGGGCCTCCCGCTGTTCCATCACAGGCCCGCCTCCTTTGCCAGCTTCACCAGGCGGCTGGTGCCCAGCCGGTCCGCCCCCAGGGCGAGGAAGCGCTCCGCGTCCTCCTTGGAGGAAATGCCCCCGGCGGCCTTTACCTGGACGTGGGGCGGGGTGTGGCGGCGCAGCAGGGCCACGTCGTCAAAGGTGGCCCCGCCTGTGGAAAAGCCCGTGGAGGTCTTGATATAGTCCGCGCCGGACTCCCCCACCACTTGGCACAGCCGCACCTTCTCCTCCTGGGAGAGCAGGCAGGTCTCGATAATAACCTTCAGCACCCGGCCCTGGCAGGCGTTTTTCACCGCCCGGATCTCCGCCTCCACCTGGTCGTACAGGCCGTCCTTCACCCAGCCCAGGTTCACCACCATGTCGATCTCCTGAGCGCCGTTGCCCACCGCGTTGGAGGCCTCTGCCGCTTTGATGGGGGCGGTGCTGTACCCGTTGGGAAAGCCGATCACCGTGCAGATGGGCACCCGCCCGGCGGCGCATTGGGCCGCCTGCTTCACATAGGCGGGCGGGATGCACACGCTGGCGCATCCATACTGGATGCCCTCGTCCACGATGCGCCGGACCTCCTCCCACCGGGCTGCCGGATTTAGAAGGGTGTGGTCCACATGGGAGAGGATGTCACGCCATTCCATGCAGGAGCCCCCTTTCAAGCCGTGCCTTCCAGAATGATTTTCGAGAGCTGCTCCCGGGTGGGAAGCCCCTCGTTGTCGCTGCGGTGGGTGATCTGGATGGCTCCGATCACGTTGCCCCGGAAGGTGGCCTCCTCCAGAGTCTCTCCCTCCGCCAGGGCGCTGATGACCCCGGCGGCAAAGCCGTCCCCGGCGCCCACAGTGTCCACCTTTTCCCGCACGGGGAACGCGGGGGAGTACCCCGCCTTGCCGCCCAGCTGGGAGAAGTAGGCTCCCTCCTTGCCGGTCTTGACCACCACGTTCTTCACGCCCAGGCTGTGATAGTATTCCGCCACGCCCTCCGGCGTATCCCGGCCGGTGAGGATCCTCCCCTCGCCAATGCCGGGAAGGATGGTCTCCACCCCCTGGGCCAGGCCGTTAAGGGTCGCGATCATCTTTTTCTCGCTGGCCCACAGCTGGGGCCGCAGGTTGGGGTCGAAGGAGATGGGCAGCTCCAGCGCCTGGGCCCGCTGGATCAGCCGTTTGGTGGCCGCCAGGGCGCTCTCGGAAACGGCCGGGAAGATGCCCGTTACGTGCAGGCGCTCGCAGCCGTACAGGTCCAGCTTGTCGATGTCGTGAGGGGTGATGGTGGAGGCCGCAGAGCCCTTGCGGTAATAGGCGATGTCCGGGTCGCCCTTCTGGGTGAACGCCTTCATCATAAAGCCGGTAAGGGCCTCTTCGGTCTGCATCACCAGGTCGGTGGCAATGCCGTTCTGCCGCATGCCCCGCAGAATGCGCTCGCCCAGGGGGTCAAAGCCCAGGCGGGTGCAGTAGGCCGGGGTGTGACCCAGCCGTGCCAGGCCCACCGCCACATTGTACTCCGCCCCGGCGATGGAGGCAGTAAAGCTGTTGGCTTCGCTGAGAGCTCCGGTCTCATTGGCCATGAACAGGCCCATTGGTTCACCCATCAGGATAATTTTCATCGTCAAATCCCTCCTAGAGTTCATTTTCATGGTATCTAACACCGCCGCCCTCCTGCCTGAAAGGGTGGCTGGGCTGTCATTCCCCTTGGGCAGGCACGGTGGTTTTCACCAGCTCCGCCTCCCCGCAGACCCGCACCCGGCCGGTACCGGCGGGCACGAACAGGCTGTCCCCCGCCGTAAACTCCAGGGCGTTTTCCGGCCCTTCCAGCCGGCCGCCGCCCTTCACGCACAACAGGGAGATAAAGCTGTCCTCCCCGGCCTCCAGAACCAGGGCTTCCTCCACCCGCAGCTTCTCGGTGGAGAAATAGGGGCACTCCGCCAGGGTTTGGGCCGTGCCCCCCGCGCAGGAGCGCACCGGCCCCAAATGGCTGGCCGTGTCCGAGGGCTCCAGCCTGCACACGTCCAGGGCCTTGGCGATGTGCAGCTCCCGGGGCTTGCCGTCGGCGCCCCGCCGGCCGTAGTCATAGACCCGGTAGGTGCAGTTGGAGTTCTGCTGGATCTCACAGATCAAGATGCCCGCCCCGATGGCGTGGATGGTGCCAGACTGGATGAAGAACACATCCCCCGGGCGCACCTCCACCTTGTTGAGCACCTCCAGCACCGTGTTGTTCTCAATGCGCTGCTGGAACTCCTCCTTGCTCACCGGGCGGTTCACCCCAAAGTAGAGAAACGCCCCGGGCTCACAGTCCACGATGACCCACATCTCCGTCTTGCCGTACTCGCCCTCCACCCGCAGGGCGTACTCGTCGCTGGGATGCACCTGGATGGAAAGAGGGTCCTTGGCGTCGATGAGCTTGATGAGCACCGGGAAGTCCCTGAAGGCCCGGGCGTTTTTCCCCAGGACTTCCGGGAACTGTTGAAAATACTGGCTCAGAGTTAGGCCCGGATGGTCCCCGCCCGCCAGGGTGCTCTCCCCGGCGGGGTGGGTGGAGAGCTCCCAGCTCTCCGCCACCTTGTCAAAATCGCAGTTCTTGCCGTACACATCCCGCAGCTTGGTGCCGCCCCACAGGTAATCCTTGAACGCGGGAGAAAGCTGTTCCAGCTTCATAGAGGTCTCCTCCTCATTTTGGGTACGATTTGGTTGCAGCGTTGTCACAGGGGTTACAACACTGTTCCGAGACAAATCCTCCCCTTTATGGTATACTATTTTTGGGAAAAACGCAAACCTTTTTCGTCCCTGAAAAAGGAGGGATTCTTTATGAAAAAGAAAGCACTTTCGCTTCTTCTGGCCCTGGCCTTCTGCCTGGCCCTGCCCATCCCCGCTTCGGCCAATTCGGCGGAGCCCCCCTATCTGACAATCTTGGTAGAACACCCGCCCGCCGACTTAAAACTGACCCTTACCCTGGGGGAAGGGTCCTTGCAAGAAAGTTATACCCTCCAGCAGGATTCCCTGCTGTGGGAGGGCTACTACCGGTTTTACATCCACATCTGGAGCCCCTGGGCCCCAGCAGGCACCGAGCCGCAAACCGCTTCCCTTCTGGTGGAAAACGGCGGGACGCATTTCTCCCTTTCCGTAGAGCCGAAAGGCTTTTCCTATTCTCACAACCTGGTTACCTTGGATTTGGCCAACCAGCGGCTGCTGTACGGCCAGCCCTGGTGGCGGCAGCCCTTGCTGATCTTCCTGCGGGTGTCCCTGACCCTGGTGCTGGAGGGCCTGGTGTTTTTAATTTTTGGCTACCGGCAAAAGCGCAGCTGGCTGGTGTTCCTGCTTGTAAACCTGGTCACCCAGCTGGGGGTGAACCTGTGCATCTACTGCGTCGCCTCGCCCACTGCCCTAGAACCCTACGCCGCCCTCATCTACCTGGGGCTGCTGCTCTACACCCCTATGGAGATCTTGGTGCTTGTGGCGGAAGCGATTGCCTTCTCCCGCCTTTTAAAAGAACACCGGAAACGCCGGGCTGTGGGGTACGCCTTTGTAGCCAACCTATTCAGTTGGGCTCTGGGAGGCGCCCTGCTGGCTGTTCTGCCCCTGTAATCTATTCTTCGCGTTCAACCCTCCCCACTTTATACAGAGCGCCCCGCCTGGCACAGCTCCCAGGCAGGGCGCTCCCTTTTTCTGTTTGGATGGAAAAAAGCGCCCTTTCACTGGGCGCTTCTTACATTAACCGACCAATGCTGTCAAAACGGCGCTGGCCACGCTGCCGGCGCTCTCGATGCCACCGGTGCCGTCCTCCACCAGCACGGCGAAGGCGTAGGGGTACTGCTGAGAGTCGCAGAAACCCACCATCCAGCAGTTGGGGCCCTGGTCCTCCCCCACCTCGCCGGTGCCGGTCTTGGCGCACACGTTCATGCCGCTGGGGAACAGGTAGTCCCCGTAATAATACTCCACATTGTTGCGCAGAAGGGTCTTTAAGTTCTGGGCCTCCGTGGCGGTGACCAGCTGGCGGCTGCCGCCGGTCAGGCCGTCCAGCAGGCCGCCCCCCTGGGTGAGCCAGGGCTCCACATACTCGCCTCCGTTGGCGATGGCCCCCATGAGCACCATCATGTGGTAGGGGTTGCTGAGCACTGTGTACTGGCCCACGCCGGCCCATCCCAGCTCATTGGCGTTGGCGCCGCTCAGGTCGATGGTGCTCTGGGATACGGAGATGCCGCTAAAATCCAGCTGGGTGTTAAAGCCCATCTCCTCCGCCTTCTGCTGCAGGGCCTCTGCGCCCAGGTCGTTGGCCAGCTGGGCGAAGTACACGTTGCAGGAGTTGCCCAAAGCTGTGGCCAGGTCCTGGGTGCCGTGGGCATTGCCATGCAGGCAGGTCACGGTACTCTCTCCCAGCGTGACAGAGCCCTGGCAGTCGTAGGAGAGGGAGCTCCAGGTGTCGGGGTATTTTTCCATGGCCGCCGCGGCGGTGACGACCTTAAAGATGGAGCCCGGGGTAAAGCTGCCGGACAAAGTGTTGTCCAGATAGGCGCCCTTGTAGGCCTCGTTGGTCTCAATGTCCTCTGGCACGGCGTTGGGGTCGAAGGTGGGGGCGCTGACCTTTGCCAGCACCTCCCCGGTCTTGTAGTTGTACACCAACACCGCCCCGTTTTTGCCCCCCAGGGCATTGTAGGCGGCGGCACAGGCGTTTTGGTCCACTGTTAAGGAGATATCGCTGCCCATGCGGTTAAAAAAGGTGTCGTTCAGGCCGGTGATGAGGTTGTAGCCAGAGAGCTTTCCCCGCATGGTGGACTGCACACTGGTGGAGATATACCCGTAAGGGTCCCCCACCGTGTGAAGCAGAGAGCGGCGCACCGTCTCATCCGGGCTGTAGATCCGGGCCCCCTCTTGGGTGGTGGCCAGCAGGTTGCCGTTCCGGTCGGTAATGTCCCCCAGGGTGACCGTGGAGTTTTCGGAATTCAAATGCCCGTTATAGGGCTGCATGGCCCATTGGCCCCCGTGCAAAAACAGGTTTACCAGCAGGTAGCCCAGCCCGCCCAAAAAGGCGGCCAGCAGCAGGTAAAGCACCATCGAGCGGAATCCAGTTGTGCGCATGGGTCAGGCCTCCCTTCTGGAATGGCGGCCCCCTCTAGAGCGGGAGGGCGCCGCGGTCTTTCCCCGGCGGGGCGGGGCAGGCTCCTGCACAGGAACCCCGCGGCCCCGGCTGGGGGGTTGGGCATAGTCCTGGCGCAGGCTCTTCCGGCTGGCCCGGCGGGCGGCGTAGGTGCGCTCGTCACTGGCCTTCAAAAAGGCCATCATCCCCCAGACGGAGATCAGGCTGGAGCCGCCGGAGCTGATAAAGGGCAGGGTCACGCCGGTAAGGGGCAGCACGTCTGTGGCGCCATACACATTCAGCGCCGTTTGGAACATCAGCATCCCCGCGGCGGCGCAGGCCGCGATGGAGAAAAAGGTGGAGCGGCTTCTGGTCACGTCGCTGCGGGCATAGAAAACCCACAGCACAAAGGCCAGCAGCACCACCAGACCCAGCAGCAGGCCCTGTTCCTCGCACAGCAGGCCAAAAACCAGGTCGCTGTCCGCTGCGGGGACGCTGCCCATATAGCTGCTTCCCAGCCCCAGGCCGAACAGGCCGCCGCTGGCCAGGTAGGTCAGCACCCGGGTCTGCTGGTAGCCCACGCCGTTGACATCCTCCCACACGTGGCCCCAGCCCATAAAGCGGTCCAACACATAGGGCTTTACCGTCAGAACCACCAGCACCGCCAGCACCGCCCCAGCCAGCACCAGGGCAATGGTGCGCACGCTGCCGGAACGCATGAAGGCGATGATGAGGAAGGTGGCGAACAGGATCAGCGCCATGCCGAAGTCTGGCATCAGGGCCAGCAGGCCGATGCATGCGCCGGTGAAAATCAAGAACTCGCCGATGTTCTTTTTCGTCTGCAGGCGGTCCAAGGTGGAGGTGCCTACAAAGATAAAGGCGATTTTCACAAACTCCGAGGGCTGCACGCTGAGGGGCCCAATGCGAATCCAGTTGGTAGAGCCCCCCGCGTTGGTGCCGATCAGCAGCGTCAGGGCCAATAGGCCGATGGCCCCCAGGCCGATCCACAGGCGGCACTTGGCCACCCGCTCCATATCGTTCATAAACCAGATCATAAAGCAGAACAGCAGGGTGCCCAGCAGCATGGCGGCAATCTGGGTGGTGACGCCCTGGATATCATAGGCGGAAAGCAGCTGGATGCCGATGCCCGAAAGCAGGTACGCTACGGTCTCAATCTCAAAGCTGACCCGGTGCATCACGCCGATGGAAAAGATATACAGGCCCCAGCCCATCACCAGCACTGCCCCGAAGGGGATGAACTGCTCGGGGTGGAGCTCCCCGCCGGAAAGGGCGCCCTGCACCGCCATAATCAGCAGGGCCAGGGTGGCCACCATCATCAGCTTAAAGGGGGAGGCCGCCTCCCGGGAGAAGCCGGTGAAGATGCGGCGGCGCTCCCGGGGCTGGGCGTCGGTGTTCCACAGGGTCAGGGTGGTGGCGCCCATGGTCACCCGGTCGCCAATGTTCACCAGTTTCCGGTCCTGGATCTTCTTGCCGTTGACGTACACGCCGGACTTAGAACCCGTGTCGCAGATAAACCAGCCCTCGTCCCGGCGCAACAGCACCGCGTGGTCCCGGCTGGCGGTGGCGTCCGGCAGGTAGATGTCGCAGCTTTTGCTGCGGCCGATGGAGTTCTCCCAGTACAGCACGGGGAACCGCGTGCCAGAGGCCTCGTCCCACAGCATGACCACGGGGTCCCGGCGGCGCTGGCCCTTTTTAAAGGAGGTGTAGCACCGCCACACCACATACAGGGCCAGCAGGGGCACAATGGCCCGCAGAATCAGCAGAACCGTGGGCAGCAGCCCCGACTGCAGAAATTCCAGTATCGCTTCCAAAAGCTCATCCCCTTTCCCAAGGCCGGGGGCGTTCCCGGCTCAGTTTCCTTCCCGCAGGGGGACAGTCTCCCCGTTGTTTTTGTGAATCATCCGCTCTGGCACAAAGCCCCGCACCATGGAAAGGGGGTACACCCGAGAGTTCCTTCCCACCACGGTGCCGGGGTTTAAAACGCTGTTGCAGCCCACCTCTACATGGTCGCCCAGCATGGCGCCAAACTTTTTCAGGCCCGTGTCCACCCGGCGGAAGCCCGCGTGGACCGTCACCGGGGACTTGTCCTGCTTCACGTTGGAGGTGACAGCCCCCGCCCCCATGTGGGACTTGTAGCCCAGGATGGAGTCCCCCACATAGTTGTAGTGGGGCACCTGCACATTGTCGAACAGGATGACATTCTTCAGCTCGGTGGAGTTGCCCACCACGCAGTTTTCCCCCACCAGGGCGTTCCCCCGGATGAAGGCGCCGGGCCGCACCTCGGTGCCGGCCCCGATGATGCAGGGGCCCGCAATATAGTTGTTGGGGTAGATTTTGGCCGTCTTGTGAATCCACACGTTTTCCTGGGGATGGTCGTACTCCTCTAAGGAGAGGGCAGCCCCCAGCTCCTGGATAAAGGCGCCGATCTTGGGAAGGGCCTCCCAGGGATAAGCCGTCCCTGCCAGCAGGGGGGCGGCGGCGGTGTGGCTCAGGTTATACAGGTTTTTGGTTTGCAGCATTGCTTCTTCCATGGTGTATCTCTCCTTTTGAAAACAGGGCGGACCCTGTCCGCCCTGCTTCTTTCAGCGCTCAGCTGTGAAGCTGAAGCACCGTTTTGTCAATGGTGTCCAACTGGTTGGTGTCCAGCTGCAGCTCGCCCGCGTCGGTCTGGCGGATATCCAGGGCGATGGTCACCGGCTCGCTGCCGTAGCGGATGCTGGAAAGCTCCTCCTGGCAATATGCCACCACCTTGTCCACAAACAGGGAGTTGGCGTCCACCGGCTCCGAATCCGCCTGGGAGGTCTCTTCCTCATCAGAGGAGCTGGAGTCCTCACCGCTGTAGCTGCCATAGGGGTCCCCGTCGCTGTAACTATCGTAGGAATCGCCGTAACCGTCCCCATAGCTGTCGTCATAGCCATCTCCGTAGGAGCCGCCGTCATACCCGTAGGTGCTGTCATCGCTTCCATAGCTGTCCTCATCCTGAGAACTGGAGCTGTTGGCCAGGGTGCCTTCCTCTTCCGCCTCTGTGCGCAGCTGGCTGATGGTGTCCTCCAGCCCGCTGAAGTTGACAATGGGGTCAATCTCCACCTCCAGGTAGTAGCCCCCATCCACCTTCTGCTCGTCCTTCACGGTGTAATCCGCCTGGCGCAGAGCCTGGCGCATCACATCTTCCAGCTGGGTCAGCTGGCCGTCGCTGGGGCTTAGGCCGTAGGTGTTGCAGAAATTAACCGCCGCGTTGCTCACAGTGGTGGTGTTGTTTTGCTGGGCCACCTCTTCCGTGGCGGCAGCCACCGCCATATAGGAGGTGTTCTCCCCCTTGTAAGAGCTGTCCAGCAGGGCCTGGAAATAGCCGGAGACATCGTAATCCGCAAAGCCCGTCATGGGCAGGGAGCATCCCGCCAGGGCCAGGGAGAGCCCTGCCGCCGCAGCCGCCAGGGCCGCCCGCTTCCATCCTTTTTTCACGTCACGCCCTCCTTGGCGGCTCACTCGTTGCGGCCGCAGCATTTCTTGTACTTCAGCCCGCTGCCGCAGGGGCAGGGGTCGTTGCGGCCGGGTTTCTTCTGCTTTTTCACCGGCTGCTTCTGCACGGTGCCGTCTCCGGCAGCGGCGGCAGAGGAGGTGCCGGTCTCTTTGGCCACCTGCTCCCGCTGGGGGGCCTCCTCCTTCTTGCGCAGCCGCACGGTAAGCATCATCTTGGCGGTGTTCTCCCGGATGGCGGCGATCATGCTGTCGAACATGTCGAAGCCCTCCAGACGGTACTCCACCACCGGGTCCTGCTGGGCGTAAGCCCGCAGGCGGATGCCGTCCTGCAGCTGTTCCATGGCGTCGATGTGGTCCATCCACTCCTGGTCCACGTTGCGCAGCAGCACCACGCGCTCCACCTCCCGCATAATGGGGGGCGTGAACTCCTTCTCCTTGGCGGCGTAAATGGCGTCGGCCCGGTTCTTCAGCTCGGTGACCACATGCTCCGGCTCCAGGTCCTCCACCTCAGACTTGGTAAAGCGCAGCTCCTCCGGCCCAATCAGCCAGCCCATATAGTGCTCCCGTAGGCCGGGCAGGTCCCACTCCTCGTGGGGGACGTTCTCCGGCAGGTAGCGCTTCACGTTGTCCTCGATGGCGCCGTAGATCATCTTTTGGATCTGTTCCTTCATGTTCTCGCCGTTTAAGACCTGGTCCCGCTGGCTGTAGATGATCTGCCGCTGGCTGTTCATCACCTCGTCATACTGGAGCACGTTCTTCCGGATGGCGAAGTTGCGGCTCTCCACCTTGCGCTGGGCGCCCTCGATGGAGTTGGAGACAATGCCCGCCTCGATGGGGGTGTCGTCGTCAATTTTCATCTTGTCCATAAAGCCCTGGAGCCGCTCGCCGCCGAAGAGGCGCATCAGGTCATCCTCCAGGGAGATGTAGAACCGGCTCTTGCCGGGGTCGCCCTGGCGGCCGGCGCGGCCCCGCAGCTGGTTGTCGATGCGGCGGGACTCGTGGCGCTCTGTGCCGATGATATACAGGCCGCCCAGCGCGCGGACCTCCTCTGCCTCGGGGGCAATCTCATCCTTATACTTTTTGTTCAGCTCCGCAAAGGTCTTGCGGGCCTCCAGGATGGCCTCGTCCTCGGTGTGGCTGTAGGCAGAGGCCTCCGCCAGCATCTCCTCGTCATAGCCCATCTTGCGCATTTCGGCCTTGGCCATGAACTCCGCGTTGCCGCCCAGCAGGATGTCGGTGCCGCGGCCCGCCATGTTGGTGGCGATGGTCACGGCACCCTTGCGGCCGGCCTGGGCCACAATCTGGGCCTCCTTCTCATGGAACTTGGCGTTCAAGACCTCGTGCTTGACGCCCCGGGCCTTCAGCAGCTTGGAGAGCAGCTCGCTCTTTTCAATGGTGATGGTGCCCACCAGCACGGGCTGGCCCTTCTGGTGGTGCTCCACAATGTCGTTGATGACGGCCTGGAACTTGGCCTGCTGGGTCTTGTAGACCACGTCGGGGCAGTCCTCCCGAATCATGGGCCGGTTGGTGGGGATCTCCACCACGTCCAGCTTGTAGATTTCCGAGAACTCCTCCTGCTCGGTCATGGCGGTACCCGTCATGCCGGAGAGCTTGTCGTACAGGCGGAAGTAGTTCTGGAAGGTGATGGTGGCAAGCGTCCGGCTTTCCCGGGCCACCTCCACGCCCTCCTTGGCCTCAATGGCCTGGTGCAGGCCCTCGTTGTAGCGGCGGCCGTACATCAGGCGGCCGGTGAACTCATCCACAATGATGACCTCGCCGTCCTTCACCACATAGTCCTGGTCCCGGTGCATGATGCCCCAGGCCTTGATGGCCTGGTCCACATGGTGCTGGATCTTCAGGTTGTCCGGGTCGGTCAGGTTCTCGATGCCGAAGAACTCCTCGGCCTTTTTCACGCCCCGGCGGGTGAGGGAACAGGTCTTCCGCTTCTCGTTGACGATGTAGTCGTAGTCCTTATAGAGCTCGTCGTTGTCCTCTTTCTCATCGGTCTCTTTGACGCGGATGGGCTTCAAAGACCGGGCAAAGGCGTTGGCCCGGCCGTAGAGGTCATCGGCCTTGGCGCCCTGGCCCGAGATGATGAGGGGGGTGCGGGCCTCGTCGATGAGGATGGAGTCCACCTCGTCCACTATGGCGTAATAGTGGCCCCGCTGCACCTTGCGCTCCTTGTAGGTGACCATGTTGTCCCGCAGGTAGTCAAAGCCCATCTCGTTGTTGGTGCCGTAGGTGATGTCGCAGGCGTAAGCCGCCTTCTTCTCCTGGGAGGACATGCCGTTGAGGGCCAGGCCCACGGTCATCCCCATAAAGTTGAACACCCGGGCCATCATCTCGCCCTGGTACTTGGCCAGGTACTCGTTGACCGTGACCACATGGACGCCCTTCCCCGTCAGGGCGTTGAGATAGGCGGGCAGGGCCAGGGTGAAGGTCTTGCCTTCACCGGTCTTCATCTCGGCGATGCGGCCCTGGTGCAGGATGATGCCGCCCTGCACCTGCACCGGGAACAGCCGGATGGAGAGCACCCGGGCCATGGCCTCCCGGCAGGCGGCAAAGGCGTCGGTGAGGATATCGTCCAGGGTCTCGCCCTTTTCCAGCCGCTCCTTGAGAAGGCCGGTCTGGGCCTTCAGCTCCTCATCGCTCAACTGCTTATATTTGTCTTCCAAGCCCAGCACCTGGTCCACCAGGGGCTGGATGCGCTTTAATTCCCGTTTGCTGTAATTTCCAAACAGCTTCGTCAAAAGTCCGTTAGCCATACAAGCCACCCTTTCTTGTGAAGAACGGCGCCGGGCCGTCCTCCCACAGAGGTCGTTCCGCCGCGGGAAAAAGTCCTGGCCTTGCGGGCCGGGCGCCCTTCTGGGCCCTCTGCGGCGCATATTCTTGATTATTATACCACGCAAGGCCGGCCTATTGCAAGGAAAGCCACAGTTTGTTTACAAAATCAGCCGCCGCGCCAAAGGCCCGGTCCAAAAGGCCCCCTGAAACAGGAAAAAGCCCCGGTTTCCCAGGGCTTTTCTCTCATCTTCCGCTGTCCGCGCTCCACTCTAAAAAGCTGCCGGTGGAAGCGTCAATCTCAAATTCATACTCGGTCCGGTCGTAGTAGAGCTCCCCTTCATAGACCTCTCTGCCGTCGTCCCGGTCCAGCCGGATGCGCACATCGCTCTCCGTGGCGCCGGGCACCCGTTCCAGCACCAGCTGGGTGGCCTCCTCTTGGGAGACCGGCCCCGCCCCTTGGCTGGAAGTCTGGTTTTCCCCTGAAACAGGGGTCCAGCCCTCCACATCGGAGTCATAGGAGAGGATTGCCCCGTCCTCCTGGGAAATCTCATAGTCGTATTCCGTGGCCCCCACCGCAAACTCTACATCGTAGACCGCCCGGCCGTCGTCGTAATCCGCTTTAACCCGGTAGACCGTGGCCTCCTCTGCAGTGACGCCGGCGTGCTCTAGGGCGATGGACGTGGCCTCATCCTCCGTAATCCCGGCGCCGCTTTGAGAGGACTGGGACGGCGCGGGGGTGGCCTCCTGGGCGGTTGTGCCGGATTCCTGGCCATCATCCCCCTGGGCTTCCCCGGAAGAAGCGGCGCTGGCCGTATCGTAGTGATAGTTGATGATCTCCCCGTTGTTCCGGGCCACGTCGTAATGATACTCGGTGTCCTGGGTGGAAAAATCAATCTCATAGACCTTCCGCCCCTCCTCGGTTGTGTCCTGCTGGACGGAAAGGGAGGACGCTTCCTCTTGGGTGACACCCGCGTGCTCCAGGGCAATCTCTGTTGCCTGCGCCTGGGTGATGCTCTCAGCGGAACAGCCCGCCAGCAGGGCCGCCAGCGCCAAAGCGCCCGCCGCCCCGCGCACCGTTCTCTTTCTCATCTCGATTTCCTCCGTTTTCAGAAATTCATAGGGGCCCGGCCCTTTGTTCCCTCTTTCTCCCTCCGCGGGGGAACCCGCGGGCGCGCCCTGGCATAGGATGGGGCAAGCGAAGAAAAAGGAGGCGTCTCTACATGCCCATCCGCGTTTTTATCGACCAAGGGCACAACCCCAGCGGAGTCAATGCCGGGGCCGAGGGCTATGGCCTGCGGGAACAGGACATCACCTATGCCGTGGGGATGGACCTGGCCCGGCTTTTAAACGGGGATCCCCGGTTCACTGCCCGGGTCTCCCGCACCACCCCCACCGAGTCCCTGGGCGCCAGCAATGCCGCCAGCCTACAGCGCCGGGTCTACCTGGCCAATTCCTGGCCGGCAGACTACTTTGTCAGCATTCACTGCAACGCCAACACCAACCCGGCCATCAACGGCACAGAGGTCTATGTTTACCAGCAGAACACCCAGGCCTATTGGCTGGCCCAGCATGTGCTGGGGGGAATTGTGGAAGAGGTGGGCACCCGGGACAACGGGGTGCGCCTGAACCCCACCCTTTATGTGCTGCGCCGCACTGCCATGCCCGCCATCCTGGTGGAGCTGGCCTATCTGACCAACGGCGGCGATGCCCTGAAGCTGCGGGATGAGCAGCCCGCCTTTGCCCAGGGCATTTACAGCGGCCTGCTGGGATATTTTGGAATGGCGCCCCTGTAGGGCGTTTTCCCCTGTTACGCAGAGGCCGCCGGGACATTCTCTTTCTTGTGCACAGCCTCTGTCCCCGCCTCCAGGGCGGTCTTATAGTACCAGCACTTGTATTCGATGACCTCCATGGTGCGGCGCAGCTGCTCCATCTGGGCCTCTACCGCGGCCTTCCGCTCCAGAAACATCTGGTAGCGCTGGGAAAGGCTCTCATCCCCCAGGGCACACCAGTGCAGGAATTCCCGGATGTCCTTGATGGGCATTCCCGAGGCCTTCAGGCAGCTGATGATCCGCAGGTTCTCCAAATCCTGGTCCGTAAACACCCGCGCCCCGCCCTGGCTGCGGCCCACAAAGGGCAGCAGGCCCTCTTTGTCATAGTACCGCAGGGTATAGGCGGTGACCCCCAGCCTTTCCGCCGCCTGGCTGATGGTATAGGTTCCGCCCTCAGCCGCCATAGGTCAGCACCGCAACGTGGTGGCTCATGCCGCCGTGGATCTCCAGGGTGTCGGTGTCATACCGCATCCAGTGGCCGGCGTTCAAATCCAGGAATTTTTCCACCGGCGCCAGCACGTCGAACCCAAACCGGTCCGACCGGTAATGCATGGGAATGACCACCCGGGGATGGATGGCCTCCACAATGGCCTGGGCCTCTTCCGGGCCCACGGTGTAATAGCCCCCCACCGGAAGCATCACGGCGTCCAGCTCCTGAAGCCGCTCCAGAATCTCCGGGGAGGGCATGCAGCCAGCGTCCCCCATGTGGGCCACCCGCAGGCCGCCGGCCTCCAGCAGGTGGATGGTGTTGGGCCCCCGCTTTTCCCCGCCGCAGTCGTCGTGGAAAGAGGGGAAGGCCGTGATGGCGAAGGGGTTTTCCGCCCCTGTCTCCCGCAGGGCAACCCCTGCCCGGTAGTTGTGGTCATGGTGTTCATGGCTGCAAAGCACCTGGTCCGCCGTCTGTTGGATATCCCTCAGGCCGGGAACGCTGCCGGGCTCAAAGGGGTCCAGCACAATGGCGTAGCCCTGGCACTCCACTCGAAAGCAAGAGTGGCCCAGCCACTGAATCTGTATCTCTGCCATTGCATAACATCCTTTCCATTTCACAGAGCTTCCAGAAAGCTTGTTTCTGTGGAAAGTATTATAGCACAAATTTCCCAGTTTGCCTACTCCCTGCGGAAACTTCCCCAAAAAGGAAGGGCCCCGGCCTGGCCGGGACCCCTTCCATGGACTGGGCTACCGCCTCTCCTCCCGGCGGAAGGCCGCCCCCGGGCACTTTTTTGCGCGGGCTCCACTTTCCGGCTCTCGCCGGGGGATGGCCATGGGGGACAGCTGCTGGTAAGCCTCCAGCTGGGCGGCGTCCTCCGGCGGGGTGAACATCAAGCCCGTGCACTCGTTGACCGAGGCCACGGCGGGGCTTTCTGGCAGGGCCCCCTGAGGAAGGGGGTCGTGCTCGTGATAAGGGGAGGTCTGAGGCTTCTGGCTGGTCCGGTCCTGCTGTTTCATTTCACCGCATCCTTTCCGAGGTACTTGGGCTTAGTTTCCCTCTTTCCAGGCGGTCTATACACAAGGGCCGGATTTCTCCCCCCGGGAGAGGATCTCCTTCACAGCCTGTTCCACCGTCATGTGGGAGTTGTCCAGCCAAAGGCCCGCGCGGGGCGTCTCCCGCATAAAGCTGTGCCACAGGGCCTCTAGGGAAAAGCCCACATAGCCCCTCTTCCCCCGGGAAGCCTCCCGGGCCCTGACCGTCTCCACAGAAGGGCAGAGGACCACCAGGCGCAGGGGGATGCCCCGCAAAAGAGAGGCCATCTCCTCCAGGGCCGGGCCGTAATAATTATCCTGCAGCACCACGGAAAACCCGGCCTCCCAATAGCCCCGCGCAGCCTGGGCCGCCAGCCGGAAGCGGAGGTGCAGCTGCCGCAGCGCCTCTTCGGTGGGCGGGTCGGCCATCTCTTCCCGGCCGGTGACAATCATGCGCCGGAACAGGTCGCCCCGCAGGTGGACGCACCGGGGCAGCGCCTGGGCCAAGGCCTGGGCTGTGGTGGATTTTCCCGAGGCCATTACCCCGGTAATCAGGTAGAACCGCTGCTCCATGGCAGCCCCTCCTTATGGATAAGATAAGAGCCGCAAGGGCTTTCCCCCGCGGCTCTTTCGTTTGCATGGTAAACGGGAAATCCCGCCGTTAGGCCTTCTGCTTGGCGGCGTCCATCTGCTTGCGCTTGTGGATCTGCCACATGCAGAACAGGTTGGGGGCAATGAACTGGCTGCTGAAGCAGCCGGCCGCCACGCCCGCCATCATCGGCAGCGCGAAGGAAACCACCGTGTCGATGTTGTAAATCATCGCCACAATGAGCACCACCACCAGGGAAAGGAACGTGCACAGAGAGGTAAGCACCGTGCGGCCCAGGGTCTGGTTCATGCTCAGGTTCATAACCTCATCATAGCTCACCCGGGGGCCCATCTTCCGGCGGTTTTCACGGACGCGGTCGTATACCACGATGGTGGCGTTCAGGGAGTAACCCAGAATGGTGAGGATAACCGCGATAAAGATATCGTCAATGTCCAGCCCGCAGACCACAAACACGCAGAAAGCGATGAGCACATCGTGCATCAGCGCGATTACAGCGGTAATGCCCGCGGCCAGGCCGCCAATCTTGCGGAAGCGCAGGGCGATGTAAACCAGCAGGAACACCGCCGTGATGGCAAAGCACACCAGGCACTTCTGGAAGAACCGGGCGCCCATGCTGGCCTCCACCGAGCTGGAGGAGAGCAGCTCAAAGCCCAGGTCCGGATAGGCGCTCTGCAGGGCGCTTGTAACGGCGGCCTGCTCCTCCGGCGTCATAGCCTGGTTGCCGGAAAAAGACACAGTCACCTGCTCGCCGCCCGTGGTGATATCCTGGCTGATGGCCACCTCGCAGTTCCGGCCGGTGCTCTCGCTGACGGCGGCCTCTACGCCGCTGGCGTCCGCCTGGCCGCCCTCCACAGAGTAGAGAATCATCGAGCCGCCGGCAAACTGAATGTCCAGGTGGGGCCCAATGATGACGCTGGCAAGGATGCCCACCACCAGCAGCACAATGGAAATGCCGAAATAAATCTTTTTGTTCTGGTAAAAGTGGAAACGGTATGTCTTCTCATTCATCGCCGCGAGCACCTCCAAACAGCCATTTTTTATGCAGGCCCTTGAAGCCGGCCAGAGAGAGGGTCATCAGCCGGGTGGCTGTCATGCCCATGATAAAGTTGCCGATGATGCCCACCAGCAGGGTAAAGCCAAAGGAGAAAATGGCGCCGGTGGTGGACTCGCCAAAGATGATGGACAAAATATTGCTGGGCCCGAACACACCCATCAGCATAACGGCCACAATCAGGGTGGTGATGTTGCCGTCGAAGATGGCCCAGAAACTCTCAGAGAAGCCCAGCTTCAGGGCGCCGTCCAGGCTCTTGCCGCCCTTCAGCTCCTCGCGGATGCGGCTGGCAGAGATCACGTTGGCGTCCACGCCCATGCCGATGGAGAGCACAATGCCCGCCAAGCCCGGCAGGGTGGTGGTGTAAGAGTTGAGGAAGGGGAAAAAGCCAGAGATGGCGGCCATACACAGGCCCACCTGGCCGGCCAGGCTGATAACCGCCACAACGCCCGGCAGCCGGAACAGCACGATCATCAGCACGGAAATGACCACAAAGGCCAGAATGCCCGCCAGCATCATGGCGTTCAGCGCCTGGGTGCCCAGGGTGGGCGGCATAGAGCTGAAGCTGGAAACCTGCAGGGCAAAGGGCAGGGCGCCCGCCTGGATCTGATTGGCCAGCTGGGTGGCCTCCTCACTGGTAAAGTCACCCGTGATGGAGCACTCGCCGTTGGTGATGGCCTCGTTAACCGTGGGGTAAGAAATCATCACATCATCCATCCAGATGGAGATGGTGCTGCCCACCAGCTCGCTGGTGGCCTCGGCAAATTTTTCGGCCCCCGCCTCCGAGAGCTTCAGGCTGACAATGTACTGGTACTCGCCCGTGGTCTCGTCCTGGGTCATGGCCGGAGTGGCGCTGACCACATCAGAGCCCTCCAGGATGATGTTTTCCGCCGTGGTGCCCGTGGGGGTGCGGTAGACAACGCTGCCGTCCTCGGCGTACTCCATGGACTCATATTCCATCCCCTCGCGGAAGGTGAGCTGGGCGGTGGCCGCCAGCTCGTTGATGGCCTCCTCGGGGTCGAAATTCTCCTCGTCGCTGCGCCAGGGGAACCGGACGATAATCCGGTTGTTGGTGGGGTCGGTGTAGATCTCATAGTCGGTAATGCTGTTGGACACCATTCGGGTCTCGATGATCTCCTTGGCCGCGTTAAGCTCTTCGGTGGTGGCCTCCACCCCGTCCGCCGGGCTGAAGGTGGCCTCTACGCCGCCCCGGATATCAATGCCCCAACGGATATCACCGGCGCCTTTTATGTAGGTGACCTTAAAGTCCCCGTTCTGGCCGTACACGCCGAACAGAGACGTGAACACCAGGGCGAGGATGAGAAGCGCCACTACAAAAAACACAGGCTTTTTTACTCGCTTCATGGGTTTCTTTCCTCCAGTCGGGGCCGGCCCTGCGCAAAGGGCTGCCCCAGGATTTTTATGACGTTCGCCGCGCGGGGCGCAAAAGGCCCGCTCACGCAAAGCAGGGCAGCACCCGGGCGGACGCCCCCGTGCCCCGGCCGGTCAAAACGGCCAGGCCACCGGGAAGCCCCGGAACAGGCGCGCCTGTCCCCCCTTTGCTACCCCGCTTAAGTACCTTCAAAAATTATTCCTGCTCCTCAGCGGCAGGCTCTTCCTCCTGGGCAGGAGCCTCGGTGGAGTACACAACTTCCTCCGCAGGGGCCTGCGCGGCCTCCTCGTCCTCCTGGGCCTTCTGCTCTTCCAGCAGGGCGCGGATGGACAGGGACACGCGGTGGCGGTCAAAGTCGATATCGGTGATCTTCACCTTCACCTCGTCGCCAATCTTCAAAACATCCTGGGGCTTCTCAATGCGGTGGTCCGCAATTTGAGAAATGTGGATCAGGCCGTCAATGCCGGGGATGACGCTGGCAAAGGCGCCAAACTGGGTCATGCCCACAATCTTGGCGTCGCACACGGTGCCCACGGGATACTCCCGCTCCAGCTTGACCCAGGGGTTGTCCTCAGGCCGCTTGTAGCCCAGGGAGATCTTGCCGTTCTCCCGGTCCAGGCCCTTGACGTACACCTCCACGGTGTCGCCCACGCTGAGCACCTCGCTGGGGTGCTTGATGCGGTTCCAAGAGAGCTCGGAGATGTGGACCATGCCGTCCACGCCGCCCAAATCCACAAAGGCGCCAAAGCTGGTGAGGGACTTCACCTTGCCGGTGTAGTGCTGGCCCTCTTCCACCTGCTCCCAGAACTTCTCCTGGGCGGCCTTGCGCTCCTCCCGCAGCACGCTGCGGATGGAACCCACGGCCCGGCGGCGCTGGCGGTTGACCTCGATAATGCGGAAGCGGACCTCCTGGCCCATCAGCTCGTTCAGGTCCTCCCCGCGGGAAGCGGTGGCCTGAGAGGCGGGCACAAAGATGCGCATGGCCTTGTACAGGACGATGACGCCGCCCTTGACAACCTCGATGACCTTGCCCTCCAGGATCTCGTTGTTCTCCTGGGCCTCGGTAATCTCATCCCAGCCCTTCATGGCGTCCACGCGGCGCTTAGAGAGCATGATGGTGCCTTCCTGGTCGTTGGTCTTCATAATCAGCAGGTCCATCTCGTCGCCGATCTTCACCACGTCCTCAGGCTTGACGTTGGGGTCGTTGGAGAGCTCGCCCGCGGGGATGAAGCCAGCCTGCTTGCGGCCCACATCCACATACACCTCGGTGGGGGAGATCCCTACGACGACGCCGTGCACCTTCTCATCTGTATTTAATTTTTTGAGGGACTCCTCAAGCATCTCCTCAAAATTCTGTTCGTTGTTTGTCACTTCTGCCATGGTAGCAAGTACCTCCTTTATAATGCTTGCGGGCGTAGAAGCCCCCGCAGTGATGCCAACGCTCAGCCCGGCCGAAAACACAGGCAGCTCGTCCGCCCTTTCGATGAGGTACGTCTCGCAGTACTCTGCGCAGATTTCGCGCAGCTTTGCCGTGTTTGAACTGTCCCTTCCCCCCACCACAACCATCCGGTCGCAGCGCTGGGCCAGGGTTTTTGCCTCTTTCTGCCGTCTCGCAGTCGCATTACATATTGTAGCAAAAACTGCGGCGTTTGTACATAGTTTTTTCAGAGTTTCCGCGCATTTTTCCCATTCGCCGGCGTGAAAGGTGGTCTGAGCCGCAAAAGCCAGGGGTTTCTTTTCCAATTCCGGATGGTTTTTCAGCAGTTCCACCAATTCTTCGCTGCTCTTTATAACAAAATTCTCCCCTTTGCAGTGGCCTACAATCCCCTGCACCTCGGGGTGATTCTTGTCCCCAGCCAGCAGGAAGACCTGTCCCTGCTCTCCGGCGCGCTCCGCCAAGTTGTGAATCTTTTTCACAAAAGGGCAGGTGGCGTCCACATAGGAGAGGCCCAGCGCCCGCACTTTTTCCTCCACCTCCCGGGGCACCCCGTGGGAGCGGATGACCAGCGTATAGCCCGGGGGCGTCTCCTCTGGCCGGCTGACAACCCGCACCCCCCGGGCGGCCAAATCCCCCGTCACCTGGGGGTTGTGGATGATGGGCCCCAGGGTGGCGGCCTTTTTGCCCTCTTCCAGCAGCCGGTACACCGTGCTCACCGCCCGGTCCACGCCAAAGCAGAACCCGGCGGTCTGGGCCACCTCAACCCGCATGGGGGGCCTCCTTTTCCTCTGGCGGCACCAGCTGAGAGGGCAGGCCCAGCTCCTTGCAGGCCTCCTCCCGCAGCTGGGCAATCTGGGCCATAATGGTCCGGCTGGCCCGGCGCAGCTGCAGGCTGGAGTCATCCTGGATGTTCAGCTCCCCGGCGGAGATGGGCTTGCCAAAGCGGATGAGGGTGCGCTTGAACATGCCGGGCTGCTTGCCGTCCCCCGCAGTGATGCACACCGGCACCACCGGCGCCTTGGTCTCATAGGCCAGCAGGGCGGCGCCGGTTTTGGGCTTGCGCAGCAGCCCGTCTTTCGAGCGGTGCCCCTCGATAAACACCCCCACCACGGCGTTCTGCTTTAACAGGGCATAGGCGTCTTCCAGCGCGTCCGAGCCGCCGGTGCCCCGCTTCACGGGGAAGGCCCCCAGCATGCGGAACAGCCTCCCCAGAAACTTGCTCTGGAACAGCTCCTCCTTGGCCATGTAAAACACCTGGCGCTTTTGGCAGAGCCCCAGCAGCACCGGGTCCCGCTTGGCCAGGTGGTTGCTGCACAGCAGCACCGGGCCCTCTTTGGGGACATTCTCCGCCCCCTCCACCTTCATGCGGAAGACCAGGTGGAAATACCACCACAGAATGATCTGCCCCACCAGGTACAGCCAGGTCTTTTTTTTCGGCGTCAAATCCCGAATCTCTTTTTCCACAGGCAACGGCCCCTTCCTTCACACATTTTCCCATATTTCCCAAGGGCAGCGGCTTACAGCCGTTCCCGCACCAGGCCCACCAGCCGCTCTACCGAGCGCGCAAAGCTGTCCTGGCTGGTGTCCACCAGCACTGCGTCCTCTGCGGGGCGCAGGGGGGCCACCTCCCGGTGGGAATCCTGGTAGTCCCGCTGCTGGATATCCCGGAGGATGGCCTCGTAGTCCGCCGCCTGGCCGGACTCCTCCAGCTGGCGCACCCGCCGCCGGGCCCGCTCCTGGGCAGAGGCGGTGAGGAACACCTTCAGCTGGGCGTGGGGCAGCACCACCGTGCCGATGTCCCGGCCGTCCATAAGCACGTTGTTCTTCTCCGCCAAATCCCGCTGCAACTGCAGCAGGAAGGCCCGCACCGCCGGGATGGCCGAACAGGCCGAGGTGGCCATAGAGACCTCTGGCGCGCGGATGAGGGAGGTGACGTCCTCCCCGTTTAAGCGCATGACCTGGCCCTCCGGCGTGTACTCCAGCCCCACCTGGATGGCGGGCAGCAGGGCCTCCACCGCCGGGGCGTCGTGGGGGTCCACCCCCTGGCGCAGCACATGCAGGGCAATGGTGCGGTAGATGGCGCCGGTGTCCACATAGACAAAGCCCAGCTCCTGGGCCGCGGCCTTGGCCACGCTGCTCTTCCCTGCCCCGGCGGGGCCGTCGATAGCGACTGCAAACATTCTAACTCCTCTTTTCCGATGGATTCTAGAGCCTGCCAGCGGGAGCTCTCCCCACTGGTCCGGGCGGCTTTTCCCTTTGCCCTACTTGAGATCACGAAATGATTCAGAGCGCTGAAAAAGCTAGGAAATACCTGGGTTTTCCGCACTTCATCATATGATGAAGTGCGAAGTGTTTTTGGCCCGCTCTGCATCATATGATGAAGTGCGCAGCCCGCATAAAACCTGGCTTTTTGCCGCATTTCATCATTTTGATTTCTCAAGCCGTCCGTGACCGGACTGGACAAGCCGCCTTCTTGCGTTCCGCAAGGGCGGGTCCCTCCGCTCAGGTTGGGTGGAGACAAGGAAAAGTTTTTAGTCAAGTTTTTTTCAAAAAACTTGTGGGGTTTGGGGTGAAACCCCAAGACCTTCCGGGGTTGCAAGGGGCGCAGCCCCTGCCTTCCTAAGCGTCAGCAAAAAGGGGGGACGTATGTCCCCCTCTTGGGGTGCCTCCGCGACCGCTCCAGCGGCTACCGCCTTCGTTCTCGCCTGCCGGCTCGGTCGGCCGCTGGGCAACGTCCCACCGGGACGTAGCGGCCCTTTGAAAAGGTGGACGAAACTTTTACTTGTCTCCACCCAACTCAAGCGCGGGCTTTTGGGCTAGCGTCTCTCAGCCAGCCCCGGCGCCTTTAAGCGCCGTTCGCGTCTTGAGAGCGCAGGCACTGCGCCGCGACTTGAGTGCCCAGGCACTGGGCGGCCAGCCTGCCGGTGGCAAAGGCGATCTGCAAATTGTAGCCGCCGGTGTAGGCGTCGGCGTCAATCATCTCCCCGGCAAAGTACAGGCCCTTCACCCGCTTGGATTCCATGGTCCGGGGGTCGATCTCCTTCAGGCTCACGCCCCCGCTGGTGACGATGGCCTCGGCAATAGGCCGAAAGCCCTCGATCTCCACGGAAAAGTCCTTCAGCAGGGCCAGCAGGGCCCGGCGCTGCTCCTTGGTGACCGAGTGGCACCGGGTCTCCCCCGGGATGCCGCTGCGCTCCACCGCCACAGGGATGAGCTTTTGGGGCAGCAGCTCTTCCAGAGAATTGGCAAAAATCTTATTTTTATGCGCCTCCAGCTCCCGCAGCAGCCGGGCGTCCAGCTGCTGCTCGCTCAAAGCGGGCTTCAAGTCTACGTGGACGGTGTACTTTCCCGGCTCCATAGGGTGCAGGTGGGCCGAGGCGCTTAAAATGGTGGGCCCCGAAAGCCCAAAATGGGTGAACAGCAGCTCGCCGAAATCCTCGTAGACGGGCTTCTTTTTGCCCCGCTGGGTCACCTTTACCCCGCAGTTGCGCAGGGAAAGGCCCATCAGCTGGCGGCACCAGGGGCCCCGCTCCACCAGGGGCACCAGGGAGGGCGTGGGCTTTACGATGGTGTGGCCCAGCGCCGCGGCCAGCTTGTAGCCGTCCCCGTTGGAGCCCGTCCCCGGGTAGGAGGCGCCCCCGCAGCAGAGGATGACGCCGCGCCCCCGGTACTCCCCGGCGGCGGTGCGCACCCCCACGGCTTCGCCGTTTTCCACCAGGACGGCCGTCACCGCCTCCCGGACAATCGCGGCCCCGGCGGCATACCGCTCTAAGGCATCCGCAATGTCGTGGGCGCTGTCCGAGACAGGGAATACCCGGCGGCCCCGCTCCGTCTTCAGGGGGACGCCCAGCCCCTCGAAAAAGGCCATGGTGTCCTGGGGGGAAAAGGCGGAAAACGCCCCGTAAAGGAACTTTCCCCCCCGGGGGCAGGCGGCCACCGCCTCGTCCACCGGGCAGTTGTTGGTCACGTTGCAGCGGCCTTTGCCGGTGATGCGCAGCTTGCGGCCCAGCTGCCGGTTTTTGTCCAACAGGCACACGGAAAGCCCCCGGCCCAGGGCCGTCCCCGCGGCCATCAGCCCCGCCGGGCCTCCGCCCACAATCAGCACGTCATACGTCTTCAAAACCTCAGCTGCCCTTCTCGTCCACCTTTTCGTAGACGCTGTATTCATCCCAAATGCCCTCAATCTTCCGCAGGGTGTCCGCCACCTCGTCCTTTTTCTTGATGGCCACCGTGACAATGAGGGCGTTGATAATGCTCAGGGGCCCCACCAGGGAGTCCACAAAGGAGACCATGTCGCTGCGGGCCAGCAGCACGTGAGAGGCGTACTGGGCCAGGGGGGACAGGGGGCTGTCGGTGATGGCCACGGTGGTGGCCTTTTGGGCCGAGGCGTACTTCATGGTCTTTACGGCCTTTTTGGAGTAGCGGGGGAAGCTGATGGCGATAACCGCGTCCCCCTCTCCCACCCGGACCATCTGCTGCAGGATGGTGGCCTCGCTGGTGGCCTCTACCAGGTGCACGGTGTCGAACACCAGGCGCAAATAGTGGGCCAAAAAGGTGGCCAGCGCCAAAGAGCTGCCCGCCCCCAGCACATACACCTTTTTCGCCCCCACCAGGGCGTCTGCCGTTCTGTAAAAGGCCTCTCGGTCCAAGTTCTCCTTGGTGCGCTTGAGAATGTCGATATCCTGGTCCAGCACCTCGTCCAGCAGCCGGTCCGCCGGAATGTTGCGAGAGGTGCGCTCTAACCGCTGCACGCTGGTCATCTTGCTGCGGATCATCTCCTGCATGGCCTGCTGCAGCGCCGGATAGCCGGAATAGCCGATCTCCGTGGCAAAGCGCACCACGGTGGACTCGCTGACGCCCACAGTCTGCCCCAGCCGGGAGGCCGTCATAAAGGCCACCTGGTCAGAGTGCTCTTCAATGTACCGGGCAATCATCCGCTGGCCCTTGGAAAAGCTGCCGCTTTTCTGGCGGATGCGCTCGGAAAGCTGGCTGTTCATGTTCTTCCTTCCTTCTTTCCCTCTGGGGCGCTGTAGCCGCGCAAGCCCCAGGCAATTTCAAATTCATTTTACGGCTTTCTCCTGCAAAAAGCAAGGAAAAAATCCGGATATTCCCCAAAGCCCAGGCGCTTTTTGCAGGAATGCCGCCCGCCAGCTTCAGAAAAGAAGGCGTGAAAAAGGCAGGCCGCAGCCTGCCCATATCCTTCACTTGCCCCGCAGCAGCCTGCCCAGCCGGTCGTGGAAGCGCCGCAGGTATTGGACGATCAGCCCGTCCATGGCAAAGTCGTAGAGGAGGAACACCAGGTTGGCCAGCACCAGAAGCACGGCCGGGCCCCAGGGCCCCAAAATGGAAAGGCTCTCAAAGGGGATTCCCAGCACATAGACAGAGAGGAGCACCTCCAGCACTGCGGCCGCGTTGAACACCAGAAGCTTGGCCCCATAGCGCAGCACCCGGCTTTGAATCCGCCCCAGGGGGGCGTACAGCACCGGGTAATACCCAAAGAACAGCGCGTAAAACAGGAACGCCTCCCGGTCTGGCACCAGCAAAAAAGCCAGCACGCTGCACACGCCATACACGCCAAAGCTCCAGGCAAGGCCGGCCTCCACCACCACGGGGATGAGCAGGCACCCGGCAACCGCCGGCAGGGCAATGGTGGCCACAGGCACCACCCCCGCCAAAAGCATCACCACCAGCGAGAGCGCCGCCATCACACCGCAGAAAGCCACTTTCATGGAATTTTTCACGGAAACCGCTTCAGCTCCTTTCCCGGCCCGCTCAGCAGCAGGAGATCAAGTCGCCGCCCATGCACTCGCAGCAGCAGTCGGCGCAGATCAGAGAAGAGCACAGGTCGCAGGAATTGCACCCGCCCGCGTTCATATTCGTATTGGGCCGGTAGCCGCCGTAGACGCCGCTGCCCTGGTTCATGGCCTGGTTCAGGGCCGCGCTGTACTCTGGGTTGCCGGGGTCCATCTGACAGGCCCGGGAAAAGTGGTCCTTGGCCTCCTCCAGCCAGCCCCGGCGGTAGAGCACAGAGCCCTTGAGGAAATACCACTCGGCGTTGCGCCGCTCGGGGGGCACGCCGTTGAGGATCTGCTCCGCGTCGGCAATGCGGCCGGACATAATCAGGCTGCGCACGTCGTTAAAGCCGGAGCTGCCATTTGCCCCCACGTTGTTGTAAGCGCCGTTGTAGCCCCGTCCGGCGCCGCCGCCCTTGCGCTGGGCGGTGATGGCGTCGTAGGCCTCGTTAATCTCCTTCATCTTTTCGTCCGCCAGGTCTTTCAAGGGGCTGTCGGCGTACTGGTCGGGGTGGTACTTTTTGGCCAGCTTGCGGTAGGCGTCCTTTACTTCGTCATCCGTGGCAGAGGGGGATACCCCCAGCACCTTATAAGGGTCTGTCATACTCTGGTCTCCTTTTGCCTCGATAGTCCTTTCGCGGCGCCTTCCCGCCCGGGGCCGGCGCCTTCCCTCGTCATCTATCCCAATCAAGCCCCGTCCGCCTCAGCGCAGGTCCTCAGGCTCGGGGCGCTTTTTCTTTTTCTCCCGAATATGCAGAAACAGAATCTCCCGCTGGAGCTCTGGCAGGCCCTTTTCCACCACGTTCTCCAAAATGGGCCCAAAGTTCCGCAAGTCAACCAGCTGGAAGGCCAGCAGCATTTGGGCCGCCGTGGCGTTCAACGCCTGGTTCATGGCCTCATCCGCCGCCTTGCGCTCCTCTGGGGAGAGCCCTTTTTTCCCAGAGAGCCCCAGCCGGGGGATAAAGGGGTTGAAAGCGCCCTCGGCCAGGTCCTCCATCAGGTCGTCGGCGGCGTCCATCAAATAGACCCACCGGCCCAAAAAGTACCCGAACCGCTCCAGGGCCGCCGCCTGCATCTCGTCGCAGGCCAGCTCCTTAAACAGGGCCGCCAGCAGGTTGGCCGTGGGCTCGGCGCAGGCGTCCACGCCGCCGCCGCTTTTCTCCGCCTCCTGCTGGCCGTCCATGGCCCTTTGGGCCTCTTTGGCCAGGAAGGGGAACTCTTCCGCCGCTTTGCGCGCCTTGCGGGAGAGCAGGCGCAAAAGCACCCGGCTGCCCAGGGACTTTGCGAAGCTGTCATCCTCCACATTGTCCCGCAGCTTGTGGTAGGTCAGCAGCAGGGAAAGGGCCGCCGCCTTGTGATAGGCTTCCCCATCGCTGCGCAGAAAATCGCATTTCTTCAGGGGGTTCACCACACACCTGCCGTGGTGCAGGCTCAGCTTGGCCTCTTGGGTGGAGAGCGCCAGCAGGGCGTAGAAGGTGCAGTCATAGCTCAGGGTGAAGGAGGCCGCCCTGCCGTAGTGGTCTTTCAGGGCCCGGCACAGCTGGCAGTAGGCCGCCTTATACTGGTCGTATTCCCGCACCAAAAGCTCTGATTTGAAAGGGCGCACATAGCCAAACATACCTCACCGCGCCCCAAAGGGCTTCCTTTCTGGCGGCGCGCCGCCGTGTTTTCCCGCCCAGCGGGCAGGAAAAATGGGCCCAACTGCCCTTTCGCGGAATTATTGTATCCTATTCCTGCGGCCAGGTGTTGAACACATTGTAAACAATTATAGTCGAAATCCTTAGAAAAGGCAAGAAAAACCGGGGTTTCAGGGACATAAAAGAGCGGGGAGAGGAAAACCGTTTCCCTCTCCCCATTTTGTACAAATGTGTTTTTTACAGGGCCAGCTCTGCCCAGATGACGAACACGGCCATGCCCAGGGCCACTGCCGCCACCAAGGCCCACATCAGCGCGGTGGCCCACTTTTTGCCCTTTTTGGGGGCGGGCCGGGGCATCCCCTTGTGATACCGGGGGTCCGCGTCCTTCAGGGCGATGGGAAGGCACCCATCTTTCAGGGGCAAACGGGGGTTAAAGTTTATCATCATAACAATAACCTCCTTACCGGGGGACACAGGGTCTCAGGGCGGGGTTCCCTCAGTTGTTGCACAGCCACACACAGGCCAGCACAAGCAAAACCAAGGCTGCCACTGCCACCACGATCCCCACGTTCAGCCATTTGCCGCTCTTCTTGGGCTTGTGGCCAGAACCTGGCGCGCCGCCCCCCTTCAGCAGGGCGGGGTTCAGCAAGCCGTTGGGCGGCGGGCCGTGGGGATTGGCGGCAATGAATTGGAACACACCGCCATCTGCCAAAGCCAAGGGTGCTCCCAGCAGGCAGAATAGCAGCCGCCGGAATGCCCGTTCCCATCTATTCATAACCACACCTCCTCTTTCAACTGAAAAAACAGTCTACCTCTGTATTTATAGCATACCACAGTTCCTGAGAATATAATTCCAAAAAAAACATATTTCTGCGTTAAATTTCTATTACAAATATATTACAAATTGGCGGCCCACAACAGAAGAACAGGCCGGAAAATTTCCAGCCTGTTCTTTGGTCATTTCTCCAAAAGGGGCCGCAAATACTGCCCGGTGTAGGACCCTTCCACCCGGGCCACCTGCTCCGGGGTGCCCTGGGCCACAATAGTGCCTCCCCGGTTGCCCCCCTCGGGCCCCAGGTCGATGATGTGGTCAGCGGTTTTAATCAAATCCAGGTTGTGCTCGATGACCACCACGGTGTTGCCCCCGTCCACCAGGCGCTGGAGCACGTCGATAAGCCGGTGCACGTCGGCGATATGCAGGCCGGTGGTGGGCTCGTCCAGGATATAGATGGTGCGGCCGGTGGAGCGCTTGGAGAGCTCGGTGGCCAGCTTCACCCGCTGGGCCTCGCCGCCGGAGAGGGTGGTGGCGGGCTGGCCCACCTTCACATAGCCCAGGCCCACGTCGTAGACGGTCTGCAGCTTTCGCGCCAGCTTGGGGATATCCCGGAAGAAGTCCAGGGCCTCCTCCACGGTCATCTCCAGCACGTCGTAGATGCTCTTGCCCTTGTACTTCACCTCCAGGGTCTCCCGGTTGTAGCGGTGGCCCTTGCACACGTCGCAGGGGACGTACACGTCCGGCAAAAAGTGCATCTCGATGCGGATGATGCCGTCGCCCTGGCAGGCCTCGCACCGGCCGCCCTTCACATTGAAGGAGAACCGGCTGGCGTTAAAGCCCCGCATTTTGGCGTCCTGGGTAGAGGCAAACAGCTCTCGGATGTCGTTGAACAGGCCGGTGTAGGTGGCCGGGTTGGAGCGGGGCGTGCGCCCGATGGGGGACTGGTCGATCTGGATGACCTTGTCCAAATGCTCCAGGCCCCGGATCTCCTTGTGCTTGCCCGGGTGGGCGTGGGCCCGGTTCAGCTCTGCCGCCAGCTTTTTATAGAGGATTTCGTTGATGAGGGAGGATTTGCCCGAGCCGGACACCCCGGTGACACAGACAAACTCCCCCAGGGGGATCTTCACATTGACGTTTTTCAGGTTGTTCTGCTGGGCACCCCGGATCTCTAAAAACTTGCCGTTGCCCTTGCGGCGTTTTTCCGGCACCTCCACCTTCCGCCTGCCGCTTAAATATTGGCCCGTGAGAGACGCCTCGCAGCTCTCGATCTCCCGGGGCGGCCCGGCAAAAACCACCTCGCCCCCGTGGACTCCGGCCCCAGGGCCGATATCCACCAGGAAATCCGCCTCCCGCATGGTGTCCTCGTCGTGCTCCACCACAATCACCGTGTTGCCCAAATCCCGCAGGTTCTTCAAGGTGTTTAAGAGCTTGTGGTTGTCCCGCTGGTGCAGGCCGATAGAGGGCTCGTCCAGGATATACAGCACCCCCATCAAAGAGGAGCCGATCTGGGTGGCCAGGCGGATGCGCTGGCTCTCCCCGCCGGAGAGGGTGCCCGAGGCCCGGGACAGGGTGAGGTACTCCAGCCCCACGCTTTGCAAAAAGCCCAGGCGGGACTTAATCTCCTTTAAAATGGGGGCGGCAATCATCTTCTCCCGGTCGTTGAGCTCGAGAGAGTTGACGAATTCCAACGCCTCGGTGACGGACTTGTCGCAGAAGGCGCTGATGTTGATGCCCCCCACCGTCACCGCCAGGCTCTCGGGGGAAAGGCGCTGGCCGTGGCACTCGTCGCAGGGGACCGCGCTCATATAGGCCTCGATCTCCTCCTTGATCCAGGAGGAAGAGGTCTCCCGGAAGCGGCGCTCCAGGTTGTTGATGACCCCCTCAAAGGGCGCTGTGTAGCTGCCGGAGCCGTACTCGCTCTCCCGGCGCAGCCGGATCTTCTCCCCCTTGGTGCCATAGAGGAGGATGTCGATGATCTCCTCCGGCAGCTCCCCCAGGGGGGTGTCCAGGGAGAAGTGGTAGTGCTCGGCAAGGCCCTTCATGTACATGGCGGCAATGGTGCTGCCCTCCATGGCCCAGCCGCTGGCCTTCAATCCCCCTTTGTTGATGGACAGCCGTTTGTCCGGGATGATGAGCTCTGGGTCAATCTTCATGAACACCCCCAGGCCGGTGCACTTCTTGCAGGCGCCGAAGGGGTTGTTGAAGGAGAACATCCGGGGCGTCAGCTCCTCCACGCTGACGCCGTGCTCCGGGCAGGCGTAGTTCTGGGAGAAGGTGATGTCCTCCCCGTCGATGACGTTGATGATGACCACCCCGCCAGTGAGGCCCGAGGCCGTCTCGATGGAGTCCGCCAGGCGGGAGTGGATGTCTGGCTTGATGACCAGCCGGTCCACGATGATCTCAATGGTGTGCTTGCGGTTCTTCTCCAGCTGGATCTTCTCGTTCAGGTCGTAGACCAGGCCATCCACCCGGGCCCGCACAAAGCCGGACCGCCGGGCCGCCTCGAACTCCTTCACATGCTCGCCCTTGCGGCCCCGCACCACCGGCGCCAGCACCTGGATGCGGGTCTTCTCCGGCAGGGAGAGCACCTGGTCCACAATCTGGTCGATGGTCTGCTGCTTGATCTCCCGACCGCAGATGGGGCAGTGGGGAATGCCGATGCGGGCGTACAGCAGCCGCAGGTAGTCGTAGATCTCCGTCACCGTGCCCACGGTGGAGCGGGGGTTTTTGGAGGTGGTCTTCTGGTCGATGGAGATGGCGGGGGAAAGGCCGTCAATCATGTCCACGTCCGGCTTTTCCATCTGGCCCAAAAACATCCGGGCATAGGAGGAAAGGCTCTCCACATAGCGCCGCTGGCCCTCGGCGTAGATGGTGTCAAAGGCCAGGGAGGACTTCCCCGAACCGGAAAGCCCGGTGAGCACCACCAGCTTGTCCCGGGGGATGGTCACGTCGATATTCTTCAAATTGTGCTCCCTGGCACCGTGCACTACGATTTTATCTAAGCTCATGGCATTTTTCCTTCCCTATCGTCTGTCTCGCTGTCCACTGTAAAATCCTTCGATTGAAAATCCCCGTAATACCGGCCTTTTGCCGCGGTGAATCTCAAAACGCAGTAATCGGGGTCTGCCACGCCCCGCTTATAATAGAGCTGGTCCCCTTCCCGCCACAGCCGCTCTTTTGCCTCGGGGGTTTCCAGCACCTCCACAGTGCCCGCCAGGCTCACCCCCTGGAACCGGGACCGGTCCATAAAGTACACGCTGGCCTTGGGGTCCTCCCGAAAGGCCCGCACCTTCTGGGAGGAGGTGTTCGTGGAGAACCAAATCTCCCGAAAGCCCTTTCTCTCCCTGGGCGGGAGCATCGCCTTCGCAATGGGATAGCCCTCCCTGTCGATATATGTGATAAAGCATACGGGGGCTTCCTCTATCAAGGTTTCGACCCTCTGCTCTAGCTGTTCCATTTCCCTTCTCCCTTCCTCTCGCCTGTTTGGATAAACCGTATCAGCTCTTTCACATCTGCAAAGCCGTCGTAATCCCCCACAACGCCCTCCCGGTGGTAGACCACGCCCTGTTCCTCGTTTCGCTCTAAGCAGTCCAGCAGGGCCTGCTCCCCATAGCGCCGGGCAAAGGCTGTAAACCCATAGGGCTTGCTCTTTTGGAGCATCCCCTTTTTGCAGTCCTCCTGGGGGCAGTCAAAGCAATGGGCGACTCCCCACTTCAAAGAGCACGCCCGGTTCTCGCACCCGTCCTTGTCGGGGCAGTCCCCAGAATCGCACCCGGCGCAGTGCTCGCTCTCGCCGCACAGGCAGCAGGCCAGCCCGCACCGGGCAATGCCCAGTTCTCGTTTCATGGCAACCTCTCCTTATCTTCCAAAAGGCCGGTTGAAGGAACCAATCTCCACAAGATTTCCCTCCGGGTCGGCGACGTAGCAGGTGCGCTGGCCCCAGGGCTGGGTCACCGGCTCTAAAACAGGAGTTGCCCCCTTGGCCACCACTTGGGCGAAAGCCCGGTCCACTTCTTCAAAGGTATCCACATACAGGGCGATTTCCCCATGGCCGTTCAAACCCTGAGCGTACCCGTACTCTTTCCCCGTTTCCCTGGCAAAATTCTCTCGCCCGTAGAGCAGGAACAGGGTGCCGTCCTTTACCAGGTACACATTGCCCGCGTCCTCGCTCTCCTGAATCTCAAAGCCCAGCACGTCCCGGTAAAAGCAGATCATCGTTCCCATATCCTGAACGAACAGGCCGAAGCCGTCCAATCTCATGGTATGCACTCCTTTTCATCCCTCACAACCGCTTCTCAAAGGCGTACTCGAACAACCGGGTGCCGTCTTCCAGCACTTCACCGAACTCCCCGGGCAGTTGGGAAAAGCCCGCCTTTTGGTACAGGCCCATGGCAGGCAGGTTTTCGTGGGCCACATACAGCCTCAGATACTGGGCCCCAAAGGACTTGGCCAGCTCCTCTATGAGCCCCAAGGACGTTTTTCCCAGACCCTGGCCGCCGTACTCCACAGCGATGCCGAACCGGTACAGGTAGCGGGCCGGGGCAGAAGGCTCCTGCCAGGGCACGTCCCCCTCCCCGTTGTCGTGGGCGGGCAGGGCAAAAGCCCCCGCCAGACGGTCCCCCTCCAACAGCAGGTAAAACTGGCCCCGCTCTATGTCCTTTTCCACAAAGTCCCGGGGATAGGTCTCATCCCACACGCCCCAGCCCTCTTGGTCCATCCGAGCCACCAGGGCGGCGTACATCTCTTTGGCTGCGGGCAGATCTGAAAAAGCTGCCCGGCGAATCCGTATTTCCATTTCAATTCCTCATATCTCTCAGGGCTTGGGCAGCCGGCGTTTTTTCCCCGGCAGGGGGCCGCTGCCCTCCAGCTCCTTGATCTTGTCCCGCAGGTAGGCGGCGTGCTCAAACTCCAGCAGCTTGGCGGCGGCCTTCATCTCCTTGGTGTACTTCTGGATCAGCTCCTGGCGCTCGGCGGCGGTGTAGCGCTTCTTCTTTTTCTTCCCGTCCTCCTTGTGGGAGGAGATCTCGATGATGTCCGCCACGTCCTTGCGGATGGTCTGGGGGGTGATGCCGTGGTCCTGGTTGTACTTCTCCTGGATGGCCCGGCGGCGCTCCGTCTCGGTGATGGCCTGCTCCATGGAGGGGGTCACCTCGTCGGCGTACATGATGACCTGGCCCCCCGCGTTCCGGGCGGCCCGGCCGATGGTCTGGATGAGGCTGCGGCCGCTGCGGAGAAAGCCCTCCTTGTCCGCGTCCAAAATGGCCACCAGGGACACCTCGGGGATGTCCAGGCCCTCCCGCAGCAGGTTGATGCCAACGAGAACGTCGAACTCGCCCAGGCGCAGGTCCCGGATGATCTCCATGCGCTCCACAGTGTCGATGTCGTGGTGCATGTACCGCACCTTGATGCCGTAGCCCTCCAGGTAGCCCGTCAGGTCCTCGGCCATTTTCTTGGTCAGGGTGGTCACCAGCACCCGCTCGCCCTTCTCCACCCGCAGGTTGATTTCGGAAATCAAATCGTCGATTTGCCCATCGGTGGGCTTTACGGTGATTTTGGGGTCCAAAAGCCCGGTGGGCCGGATGACCTGCTCCACCACCTGGGCGGACTTCTCCAGCTCCAAGTCCCCGGGGGTGGCGCTGACGAAAATGGCCTGGTTGATGTGGGAGTAAAACTCATCGAAGTTTAAGGGCCGGTTGTCAAAGGCCGAGGGCAGCCGGAAGCCGTAATTGACCAGCATCTCCTTCCGGGCCCTGTCCCCGGCGTACATGCCCCACACCTGGGGCAGGGTGACGTGGGACTCGTCCACGAACAGCACAAAGTCCTCGGGGAAGTAGTCGATCAGCGTAAAGGGCGCGCTGCCCGGCTCCCGGCCGGAGAGCACCCGGGAGTAGTTCTCAATGCCCTTGCAGAAGCCAATCTCCTGGAGCATCTCCATGTCGTAGCGGGTGCGCTGCTCAATGCGCTGGGCCTCGATGAGCTTTCCCTCGCTTTTAAAGTAGTCCACCCGCTGCTCCATCTCCCGCTCGATATCCCGGATGGCCTTGTCCATCTTCTCCTTGGGCACGATGTAGTGAGAGGCCGGGTAGATGGCAATGTGCTTCAGCTCGGAAATGGCGTCCCCTGTCAGGGGGTTAAACTCTGTCAGCCGGTCGATCTCGTCCCCGAAGAACTCCACCCGCACGGCCTTGTCCGTGGCGTTGGCGGGGAAGATCTCCACCACGTCCCCCCGCACCCGGAACTTGTTGCGGATGAAGTTCACGTCGTTGCGCTCGTACTGCAGCTCCACCAGCTTTTTTAAGAGCTCGTCCCGGTCCTTTTCCATGCCGGGCCGCAGGGAGATGACCATGGTGCGGTAGTCGATGGGGTCGCCCAGGGAGTAGATGCAGGAGACAGAGGCCACGATGATCACATCCCGCCGCTCGGACAGGGCGCTGGTGGCGCTGTGGCGCAGCTTGTCGATCTCGTCGTTGATGGCGGAGTCCTTTTCAATGTAGGTATCCGTCTGGGGGATGTAGGCTTCCGGCTGGTAGTAGTCGTAGTAGGAGACGAAGTACTCCACCGCGTTGTGGGGGAAGAACTCCCGAAACTCCGAGCACAGCTGGGCGGCCAGGGTCTTGTTGTGGGCCAGCACCAGGGTGGGCCGGTTCACCTGGGCAATGACGTTTGCCATGGTGAAGGTCTTGCCAGAGCCGGTGACGCCCAGCAGCGTCTGCTCCTTCATGCCTGTGTTCAGGCCCTTCACCAGCTGTTGGATGGCCTGGGGCTGGTCCCCCGTGGGCTGGTAATTGGACACCAGCTGGAACCTTTCAGGCTTTCCCTCGCTCATATTCCCCGCTCCCTTCTCCGCCAATTGATGCGAACATATATTCGGATTTCATCTTACTACACCCGGTCCCCCTTGTCAACGCCTTTGAGAAAAATTTTCCCGCTTTTCCCCCAAAATATCCCCCAGCCGAGGCCTTACAGCAGCCCGCCTCTCCGCAGGATTTCCCGTTCTTCCTCCCGAGAAGCCTGCAGCTCCTCTTGGCGCTGGCGGCGCACCTCCCGCTTCGCGGTCCACAGCCAGCCGCTTTTGGCAAAGGAGTGGTAGTCATCCCCGGCAAAGATGATGTGGTCGTTCAAGGTGGCGTCAATGCTTTCCAGGGCCATCTCCACCTGGCGGGTGGCCACAATGTCGTTTTGAGAGGCGGCAGCGTTGCCGCTGGGATGGTTGTGGGCCAGCAGTACATGCTGGGCGTCATAGCGGATGCACAGCTGCAGCAGCCTTCGGATGTACACCGGCACCGCGGAGATGGACCCCTCGGAGAGGATGTCGTTATAGAGCAGGCGCGCCTGGCCGTCCAGCAGCATCAGGCACACAGCCTCTGTGGTGCGCCCCAACAGCTTGGGCCGGAACAGCTCCACGGCAGAGTCCGTGTCATAGACGTGCTTCAGATCCCGGGAGCTGTCCTCCAAATAGGCCCGGGCCAGCTCTGTGGTCAGACGCAGGTAGCGCGGGGCCCGCTTCTCCCCCAGCAGGGCGGCCAGCTCCTCTTCCGGCGCCAAAAACACCCCCGCAAAGCTCCCAAACCGCTCCAGCAGCATGGCGGTAAAGCGCTCGGCCTGGCGCTCTGGCAGCACAAAGCTGAGGGCCTCCTGCAGCAGAGTCCGGTAGTGCGTCTCCCCCAGGGAGGCGAGCCCTCCCTCTTCCTTTTTCTTTTTCATACACGTTCCCTCCTTGCGAGTTTCAGGGGCTCCCCTCTAAAATTCCTGCTTCAGGCTGCGGGAAAACAGCCCGTCCAGGGTCCGGCGGGGGTCCTCCCCTTGGTAGAGCACCCGGTCCACTGCCTGGCAAATGGGCAGGGACACCCCATGCTCCTCTCCCAGGCGCACCAGGGCCTTCACGGTGTACGCCCCCTCTGCCAGCTCCCCGAAGGGCTCCCCGGTGACAAACGCCTCTCCATACCGGCGGTTGTGGCTGTAGGGGGAGAACACCGTGGCCTCGTAGTCCCCCAGGTGGCACAGGCCGTAGGCGGAGAGCTCGTTGCCCCCCAGGGCCTTGATGAGCCGGGCGATCTCCCGGGTGCCCCGGCTCATCAGCGCCCCCTTCAGGGAGGAGAGGCCCAGGCCGTCCAGCATGCCCGCGGCAATGCCGATGACATTCTTCGAGGCCCCGCCAATCTCATTGCCAATCATGTCCCTGCCATAGTAAAAGCGGATGAGCTGGCTGGAAAAAGCGGTGATGAGCTCCTCCTGCAGGGCCTCGTCCTGGCTGTCCAGCACCATGCAGTTGGGAACGCCCGCTGTGAACTCCTGCACATGGCCGGGCCCCAGCCACATGGCCACGGGGGTATCCTCCCCCAGCTCTTCCTTTACGATGGCGGAAAGCCGTTTGCCCGTGGCGGCCTCCAGGCCCTTCATGCACAGCACAAAGCGCCGGCCCGTTCCTCCCAGGGCGCGCACCTCTCCCAACAGGCCCCGCAGGCTTTGGGACCCCACAGAGACCACCAGGGTATCGTTTTGCAATGCCTCCCGCAAATCCTGGGTCAGGCGGACCTCCTCCGGCAGGGAAACCACCCCGTTGGTGCGGGTGGCCAGCAAGCCCTCCATCCGCTTAGAGCCTTTCCGCCCATAGAGGGTCACCTCCTGGCCCGAGCGGCGGAGGTACCAGGCCAAGAAAGTCCCCCAGCGGCCGCAGCCCAGCACCGAGACCCTCACTGCCGCACCTCCAGGTTCAGCTCGAACCGCTCGAAAAAGCCGATGAGCCTGCCCGACTCGTCCCGCACCGGCTGCATATACAGCCGCTGGTTCCGGGCGTTGACCTTTAAGAAAATCTCCTTGCCGTCCTTTTTCATCTTCTCAAAGGCCGCCCGGATGCGCTGCTTCGAGCTCTCCTGGTCGTGGCAGTCGAAAATGCTTTTGCCCAGCAGAGGGCCGTAGCCCCGCTCCTGGTAATAGTGGTACTCCGCATACCGGTTGAGGAAGCGGATGGTATAGGTGTCATCCACAAAGACAATGGGATAGGGATAGCTGTCCAGAATCCCCTTCATAATGCTGCTCTGGTCTATAAGCTCCATCAGCGCGCGCTCCTTTCTGCTGGCTATGTTCCCTGTCATTGTAGCACAGCCACCGGGGGAAGCGCAAAATTTTTTCGGCCTGTCACCCTTTTCTCCCCCTCCCCGTCTAAGAAACGGGAAGGATTTCCCCATCCCCGGAAAATCCGGCAGAATAGCAAAATTTTGTAAACCAAATTTTTCTTTTCTTCCTGGCGTTCTTGCCTTATAATAGAGGAAACAAAACCACACACACTGAATAGAACGGAGACCTGCGCTATGAAACACCGTCCGAAAGCAAAAAAACTTATCACCTGCCTGTTGTGCCTCACCCTTTGCTGCCTGCTGGCCTTGGGAAGCCTGCCCGCCCAGGCGGAGGAGGCCTCTGCCTCTCCCATCCCTGCGGCCCTGGAGGAGGACACCTCCCTGTCCTCCCAGATTTCAGAGCCCTCCCCAGCCCCCTCCTCCACCGAGGAGGACCCGGAAAGCTCTGCCGTGACAGCCCCCACGCCCACTCCCTCTCCCAGCCAGGACCCGGAGGAGAGCCAGCCGGAGACCTCCCCCACCGAGTCCCCGGCCCCCTCAGAGACACCCAGCCCCACCCCCTCTCCCACGCCCGAGGTAAAGCGCTATACCGTCACCTTCCAGATGGGCAGCTTCGGCTCTACCAGCCTGGAGGTGGAGGAGGGGCAGATCCCCTCCCTGGTGCCGGAAATCCAGCCCCTGCCCGCCGCCGCCATTCTGGGCTGGTTCAATGAAAAGGGCGAGAAGGTGGACCCCGCCACCCTTCCCATCACGGGGGATGTGACCTACACCGCCCGCTGGGGCCGGAACGTGGAGGACCTGCTGAACACGGAGGACCACAGCTCCTACATCTCTGGCTATGACACCGGCCTGTTCTGCCCGGACAAAGCCGTCACCCGTGCGGAGGCGGCCACCATGTTCTATAAGCTGCTGCGTTCTACGGATTGGGAAAAGCGCAGCTTCTCCGATGTGAAGGAAACTGATTGGTACGCCGAGGCCGTGGAGACCCTGGCGGGCCTGGGGGTTGTCTCCGGATATGAGGACGGCGCCTTCAAGCCCACCCGGCAGATCACCCGGGCGGAGTTCGTCACCATGGCCATGGCCTTCTCCACCCTGGAGTACGGCGAGAGCCCCTTCTCCGATGTGGAGGACACCTCCTGGGCGGCGCCCTATATCTACACCGCTCACAAGCTGGGCTGGGTCAACGGCATGGGAGAAGGGGAATTTTCCCCCAACTCCCCCGTGAACCGGGCCCAGGCGGTGACCATTCTGAACAAGATGCTGGGCCGCCAGGCGGACGCCGGGGTGAAGGAACTGGACGATGTGAAGAACTTCTACGACCTGTTCCCCGAGCATTGGGGCTATGCCGCCATTGTAGAGGCTTCCACTTCTCACACCTACCATGTGGAGGGAGCGGACGAGGAAACCGCCGAAGTGTGGGACACCTATGAAAAGGATGAGTCCACTGTAGAGAGCCACTGGGTACGGGAAAACGGCAAGCTCTACTATGTGGACAGCGCCACCCGGAAGGTAGTCCGGGGAGAGACCACTATCAACGGCGTGAAGTATGTGTTCGACAGCCTTTCCGGCGCGGCTTTCAACGGCTTCCGGATGGACGGCGACTGGCGGCGGTACTATCAAAACGGCACCGCGGTCAACGATATCTCCGGCTTAGGGGTGGTCAGCGGGCCCTACTATATCAAGGTGTACAAACCCGCCAACTATTTAATCATCTTCGCCAAGGACCCCGCTACAGGCAAGTACAACACGCCGGTGCGCTCTATGCTGGTCTCCTGCGGCTATGGAACGCCCACCGGCACCTATTACACCCCCGCCCGCTACCGCTGGCTGAAGATGGTGGGCGACACTTGGGCCCAGTGGTGCACCCAGATTCAGGGCAGCTACCTGTTCCACTCTGTTCCCAACTGGACCTACAACAATTTCGACCTGGAGGTGGAGGAGTACAACCGCCTGGGCCAGACCCGCTCTCTGGGCTGCATCCGGCTGAACTGCCGGGACGCCAAATGGATCTATGACAACTGCCAGCTGGGCACCCAGGTGTACATCTCCCCCACAGAGACCGACGGGCCCCTGAAGAAGCCCAGCGGCCTGCAGCTGCCCTCTTGGCACACCTGGGACCCCACCGATCCCACCGCCTACTACGCCTGCCAGCAGCGGGGCTGCCATTAAAATCTTGGGACATACAAAAAAAGGCCGGGAGCGCGCTCCCAGCCTTTTTTGCTGCAAACCAGAGAGCCCCGCGGAGCTCTCTGGTTTTTCCCATTTACTTAGAAGCCCCCTCTTCTGCGCTGCCCGCTTCCTGCTGGGAGGACACAATGGACTTTTTCTTCCAGCGGCCCATACGGAAGGCGATGGAGGTGATCACCGCACCCATAACCCAGCTGATGAGTATGGACACAAACAGGGGGTCCGGGGTGCCGGAACCCATGGCGCCGCCCTCGGGCCGGGTGAGGAACTCCAGCCCATAGGCGATGGGCACCCGGATAATGACCGTGGTGATAATGGAGATCCACATGGGGGTCATGGTATCCCCCGCGCCCCGCATCACGCCGGAGAGAATTTGGGTGACGCCCATGGCGATGTAGCCCACCGCCAGAATCCGCAGCATCCGCATGCCGGTGGAGATGACCTCTGGGGTGGAGGTGAACATCTGCATCAGATACTGGCCGAAAATCAAGATCAGGGTCACCAGCACCACAGAGACGCTCAGGCCGATCTTCAAGCCGTCCCGGGTGCCCTTTACGCAGCGGTCCAGCTTGCCCGCGCCGATGTTCTGGCCGGTGTAGGTGGTCATGGTGGTGCCAAAGGTAAAGTTGGGCATCATGGCAAAGCCGTCCACCCGCATCACGGCGGTGTTGGCCGCGATGACCACCGTGCCAAAGGAGTTGGTCAGGGACTGGACGATAATCATGGCGAAGGAGAAAATGGCCTGGGTCAATCCGCTGGGCAGCCCCAGCTTGATGAGCTGCTTGAGGAACGAAGCCTTGGGCCGCAGGTGGGAGGGCTTCACCTGGAGGACGTCCCGCATATGCAGCAGCCGGATAAGGCATAGCCCGCCAGAGACCACCTGGGAGATAATGGTGGCGATGGCCACGCCGGCCACGTCCCAGTGGAAACCCGCCACAAACCACACGTCCAGCACGATGTTCAGCAGGCAGGCGATGATGAGGAAGATTACCGGCATGACGGAATCCCCCAGGCCCCGCAGCACGCCGGAGAGGATGTTGTAAAAGGCGCTGCCGACAATGCCCGCGAACAAGATGATCAGATAGGTGCAGGACATGTCGTAAATCTCCTCAGGGGTGCCCAGGGCGCTCATCACCGGCGGGGTGATGAGGGGGCCTACCACCATGATGAAAATGGAGGAGACAACGGTGGCGGTAATAGTGGTGCCCACGGTCTCTTCCAAGCGCTCCCGGTCCCGGGCGCCAAAGTACTGGGACACCATGACGCTGGCGCCCACCGAGATGCCCATGAACAGCACCAAAAGCAGGTTGAGGATGGGGCCGCTGGCGCCCACGGCGGCCAGGGCGCCGTCCCCCACATAGGCGCCCACCACGATGGAGTCCACCGTGGAGTAAAGCTGCTGGGCCAGGTTGCCAATGAGCAGGGGGACGGAGAACCGGATCAAGTTCCCCGCGGGGCTGCCCTGGGTCATATCCTGGGCGGCAAACAGCGTGGTCAGTTTTCCAGACATAACTCTTTTTCTTCCTTTCCTTCTTGTTTCCCTCTTGGGTCAAATTTGTCCAGGAAACATTATATCACAGAAAAAACAAGAAATCTTTTGTGGGAATTTCTAATCTTTTTCCGGATATTTTTCACCACATTCGCCAAAAACCATCACCCAAAATCAGAAAAGGGCATCCGGCCTTCTGGCCGGATGCCTTTTTTCCTCTGGGAAAAGAGCGGAAGCCGCTTCTCAACGCGCCACCGCCGTGCGGCGCATCAGCAGCCAGCTGAGGGCGGAGAGCACCACCGCCGCCACGGCCCAGGTTCCCATCAGGGCGAAGGGGTTCTCCCAGATGAACTCCAGCACGGGCTCCAAGTATTGGCGGAAGAAGGCCCGCAGCCCCTCGCCCAGCAGGTTGGTATCGAGTATCTTCGCTCCGGGCAGGCCAAAGAACAGCAGAAATCCCGCGCAGGCCCCCACCACAATCCGCAGTTTCACCGGCAGGCGGTAGAAGAACACCACGATGAAATAGCCCAAGGTCATGGCCAGCGCCAGCAGCACAAAGCTGAAGAGGATGGAAAACAGAGTGTTGACTAGGGTTTGGCCAAAGGCCAGGCCGTCCAGGTCAAACAGGGTGAAAAACAAATTGGCGGAGCCATAGCCCCAAATGGGCAGATCCAGCAGGTCGATGAGGGTGGCCAGCACCGTGTCCGCCGCTGCCATAACAGCTGACACAATCCCTGTGACCGCCAGCCAGGCGGTGTACATGGTCTTCCGGCTGACGCCGTTTTGCAGGTGCATGGGCAGGTTGTCGTGGAAGGAGCAAAGCCCGCAGATGAACAAAAACACTGTGGAAAAGGCCGACAGTCCTCCGCTCATATAGGCCCTGATGGAACCGAAAATCCACGCCAGGCAGAGCACGATATGCAGGGCGATTACCACGCCGTAGTAGATGATAACAGGGCCGATGAAGTCCGCCAGCTGGTAGCGGATGGATTGTTTCAGTTTCATACCTCTCCTCCTCACGTTCTGGGGGACCCGGCAATGGTTTGCTCCGGGTCGCTGGTCATCAGCACGAACATCTTCTGTAAGTCCAGGCTGGAGAGCTCCAGACCCTGGGGCAGGGAGGCCCGGTCCGGCACGCCCTGCAGGTGGGCGCTCATCAGGCCGCCCAGGGTGTCTGTCCCCAGCAGGCGCTTGCCCCGGATGTACGCCTCCACCAGCCCCTTGGGCCCGCTGACCGTGTAGCCCCCGGAAAGCAGCCCCTCCCGGTTCCCCTTCTCCAGCACCTGCCCGTGGTGCAGGATGACCACGTCCTCGATCAGGTGGGAAATCTCCTCAATCAAGTGGGTGGAGATCACCGCGGTGAAGGGGCGCTCCGCGTACCGGGCCAGCAGCGTTTTGTAGAACAGGTCCCGGTGGTTGGCGTCCAGGCCCAGCACGGGCTCGTCCAGCAGCACATAGGGGGCGTTGGTGGACAGCGCCACCACGATCTTGAAGATGGAGCTGTACCCGGTGGACAGCTTGCTCACCTTGGCGCCCGTGTTCAGCTGGAAGGCCCCGGCCAGGTTCCAGGCGAACTCCCAGTCAAATTCCGGGTAGAACACCCGGCTCCACTTGAAGGCGTCCTTCACCTTCATGTTCTCCGGGTAGTAGAGCTTCTCGCTCATCAGGTACAGCTTGGAGAGGGCCCGGTCGTTGCCTTCGATGGGCTCCCCGTCCACGGTGACGCTGCCCCCATCGGGGAAAATGCGCTGGGTCAGCACGTTCAGCAGGGTGGATTTCCCCGCCCCGTTGCGTCCCAGCAGGCCGTAGATCTTCCCCTCCTCCAGGGTGAAGCTCACATCTTTCAGCGCCTGCACCTGGTCAAAGCGCTTGCTCACGTTTTCAATGACGATGCTCATAACTCCTCCTTTTCCCCCTGGGCAAAGCCCCGGTCGATGAGCTTTGCCAGCTCCTCCCGGCCGATGCCCAGCCGTTTGGCCTCTGCCACCAGGCTGGCCACAAAGCGGTCGTAAAAGCCTTCCTTCCGTTTGGCGCGCAGCGTTTCCACCGCGCCGGTCTGCACGAACATGCCAACTCCCCTTTTCTTGTAGACCACGCCCTCCTCCACCAGCAGGTTGATGCCCTTTAGGGCGGTGGCAGGGTTGATCTTATACAGCACGGAAAATTCTGTGATGGAGGGGATCTGGCTTTCCTCCGGGAAGGCCCCGGAGAGGATGCCGTCCTCCAGCCCCTCGGCAATCTGCTGGAAAATCGGCCGGTCCGAATTGAAATCCAGTTCCATGGCTGCCTCCTATCTTTTCTAGTTAATTAGTCAAGTAACTAACCATAACACTATAATACACAGGAACGCGCCCGCTGTCAAGGGGGGAAGCCTCATTTTTTTGCTGGATGTTGCAGAGTGGGGACCATGACCCCTTGTCCTTTCTCCCAATCCGCACTATAATGGAGCCATACTCCCGTTTTAGAAAGGATGATTTCATTGGAACCCATTACCATGGACCTGTTTACCCAATACAAATTCCTCTCCGGCCTGCGCCGGGGCCCGCTGGGAGAGCTGGCCTTTTTAACCGCCCAGGCGGACGTGGAGGAGAACTCCTACCGGAAAGACCTGTGGCTCAAGCCCCTGGACGGCCCGGCTTTCCCCCTGACCACAGACGGGAAGACCGGCGGCTTCCTGTGGGACGGCCCCCACACCCTGCTGTTCCAGTCCACCAGGGACCCGGAGCAGAAAAAGCGCGCGGAGGCGGGCGAGGAGCACACCGCCTTCTACCGCCTGGACCTTCGGGGCGGCGAGGCCCAAAAGGCCTTTGAAGTGCCCCTTTCCGCCTCTCTGCTGGAAAAGGCGGACGAGGGCGTGTACCTGCTGGCCGTGGACTGGGACCTTCGCTTCTCCAAGGCGCACCAGCTCAAGGGCGGCGCCAAAGAGGCCCTTTTGAAGGAAAAGAAGGAGGAGAAGGACTACCAGGTGCTGGATGAGATGCCCTTTTACTTCAACGGGGCGGGCTACGTCAACAAGCACCGGGACGCCCTCTTCCTCTACGAAGAGTCCTCCGGAAAGCTCACACGGGTGACAAAAGAGGCCTTTTCCACCGGCAGCGCCCACCTCAGCCCCGATGGGAAACAACTGCTTTTCACCGGCCAAAGCTACACCGTAAAGCGGAAGAACAAGTCTGGGGTGTATGTATATGACCGGGAGACCGGCCGGACCACCGAGCTGTTAAAGCCCCGCGCCTACGACCTGTACGACGCCCTTTGGTGGGGGGAGAAGATCCTGCTGCTGGCCACCGATGGCAAGCGCTACGGCCTCAACGAGAACGCCCAGTTCTACACCTTGGACCCCACCTCGGGAGAGGTGGCCCTTCTGGCCCCCTATGAGGACGCCCTGGGCTCCTCCGTGGGCAGCGACTGCCGCCTGGGCGGCGGCCGGGAGTGGGTGCAGGAAGGGGACAAGCTGTACTTTGTCACCACCTTGGGGGGCGCCTCTCAGGTGTACTGCCTGGAAGAGGCTGGGGAGATCCGCCCCGTGTACACCCAGGCCGGCTCGGTGGACTGCATCGACGCGGCGGAAGGTTCCCTTTACTTTGTGGGCATGCAGGACGGGAAGCTGCAAGAGCTGTACCGCTGGGACTGCCGCACCCAGGAGCGGGACCAGCTCACCACCCTGAACGAGAAGGTGCTTGCCGGCCGGTATGTGGCCCTGCCCCAGGCCCTTCCCTACGAGAACGATGGAGTGGATTTGGAGGGCTGGGTGCTGCTGCCCAAGGACTTTGACCCGCAAAAGTCCTATCCTGCCATTTTAGATATCCACGGCGGCCCTAAAACGGTCTACGGCGAGGTGTTCTACCACGAGATGCAGTATTGGGCCAGCCAGGGCTGGTTTGTGTTCTTTACCAACCCCCGGGGCGGAGACGGCCGGGGCAACCAGTTTGCCGACCTGCGGGGAAAATACGGCACCATTGATTACGACGACCTGATGGCCTTTACGGACCGTGTGCTGGAAAAGTATCCCCAAATCGACGAGAAGCGGCTGTGCGTCACCGGGGGCAGCTATGGCGGCTTTATGACCAACTGGATCATCGGCCACACCCACCGGTTCGCCGCCGCCGCGTCCCAGCGCTCCATCGCCAACTGGGTGGGCTTTGGGTTTACCTCGGACATTGGAGAGGACTTTGCCCGGGATCAAATGGGCCTGGGCGCCCGGGACAACGTGTGGAACAGCATGGAAAAGCTGTGGGAACACTCCCCCTTAAAGTACCTGGATAACTGCTCCACCCCCACCCTGTTCCTCCACAGCGACGAAGACTACCGCTGCCCTCTGTCCGAGGGGTATCAAATGTATGCCGCCCTGCAGCAGCGGGGCGTGGAGACCCGCATGATCATCTTCCACGGGGAAAACCACGAGCTCTCCCGCAGCGGCAAACCCCGGCACCGCATCCGCCGGCTGCAGGAGATCACCCAATGGTTTGAGCGCCACATCTAACGCCTCCGGCGCCATTCCCCTGTACTAACCCTTCCCCCGCTTTCATATGTATAAACACATTGGAAGCGAGGGGTGCATATGTCTGACCGTGTCATCGACGACCGGGCCACCAGGCTCGGCGAATACATTGTGGAAAACAAAGCGACCGTGCGCCGGGCTGCCAAGCAGTTCGGCGTCAGCAAGAGCACGGTGCACAAGGATGTTTCCCAGCGCCTGAAATACCTGGACAGCGGCCTGTACCGGGACGTGAAAAACGTGCTGGCCGTCAACAAGGCCCAGCGCCACATTCGGGGCGGGCTGGCCACCAAAAAGAAATACCAGGCTCTCAAATAAAAAAGGGCGGAGCGCCTCTTTGGGGCAGCTCCGCCTTTTTCCGGCTCACTGGGCATTGTCCAGCAGGGGCTGGGGGTCCACCGCCACCCCGTCCCGGCGCACCTCTATGTGGAGGTGCGGCTCCTCGGCCGCCTCATAGGGCACGGCCGTCACCACGCCGATCTGCTGGCCCATGGCCACCACATCCCCGGCCTCCACCTGGAAGTCCTCCCCCAGGCCGCAGTAGTAGAACAGGTAGTCCCCGTGCTCAATCAGGGCCACGTTGCCCAGCATGCTGTCGGTGTAGACCTCCCGCACCTGGCCGTTGGCGCAGGCCATCACCGGGGCCTGGGGCTGGGCGCTGATATCCAGCCCTGTGTGGATGCGCCAATCCTTCATGGTCTGGGAATACACCGGCGCCCCGGCGCTGTAGGCATGCAGCACCTCGCCGCCCTCAACGGGCCATATCATCTCCGCGCTGATCTCATACAGAGGGGCGTTGGCGGGCACCTGGGGGGCCTGGCTGCTCTCTGAGGATTGGCTGCTCTCTGGAGCCTGACTCTCCGGAGAGGGCTCTGCCTGCTGGGTCACCTCTCCCGCCGTCTCCTGGGCGGGCTGGGAGGAGGAGGTTCGGGGCGCTTCCGGGTCGTCATTTTCCGTATCCTCTGGATCGGCCGCCTGAGAGGCAGCGCTCTCCGCCTGGCTGGAGGCGTTCGCTAGGGTGTCCGCTTCCTCCTTGGCCTCTTGGCTTTCCCGCACATCCTCTGCCTGCTGGCTGGCCAGGGAGGATTCCTCCGCCGTGGGTTCCACATAGCTGTTTACCGCGTCATAGGTGCTCCACGCGGCAACGCCCACCGCCACCAGGCACACCGCCAGCGCCAGGTAAAATCCGCTGCGCCGGGCCTTTTCCTCCGTAAAGCGTTTTCCGTTCATATCACACGTTCCTTTCGGCTCAAAATACGGTCGCACAGGTATTTTGGGCCTGTTGGAACGGGTTTATGCAGCAAAGAAAGAGAAACCCCCGGCAACTTCCGCTGCCGGGGGCCTCTCTTTAGCTTGAGGGGTATTATTGAGGAGGGTAGAACATGTATCTCAAGAAAAGG
>ENA-OUPA01000066-OUPA01000066.1-human-gut-metagenome-genome-assembly--contig:-NODE-66-length-88854-cov-39.0046_pt1 | contig 88854 bp, 63 predicted proteins | sample MGYA00237939_ERZ548770 | MGnify/ENA primary metagenome ERZ548770 (study PRJEB26490, sample SAMN05356877) | human gut metagenome | biome: terrestrial biome; feature: human-associated habitat; material...
AGAACTGAGGCGCGCGACGAGCTGCCTTGAGACCGTATTTCTTACGTTCCTTCATACGAGGATCGCGGGTCAGGAAGCCGGCCTTCTTCAGGGTGGAGCGCAGCTCGGGGTTGAACTGCAGCAGGGCGCGGGACAGGCCGTGGCGGATAGCGCCAGCCTGGCCGGCACAGCCACCGCCGACGACGTTGACGACAACGTCGAACTTGCCCTCGTTCTCAGTCAGAACGAGCGGGCTGTTGGCGAGCAGCTTCAGGGTCTCCAGACCAAAGTAATCGTTGATGTCGCGGCCATTGATGGTCATTTTGCCGGTGCCGTTGTAAACGCGAACGCGGGCAACGGAATGCTTACGACGGCCAGTGCCGTAGAAATAAGGTTTGGTTTCGTACATCTTCTATTGCCTCCTCACTCAAATCTCAACAGCTTCGGGCTTCTGAGCAGCATGAGCATGGTCAGCAGCCTTGTAGCAGTGCAGGCGGGTCATAGCCTTGGTGCCGATGGTGTTAGAGGGGATCATGCCCTTGACAGCGTAGGTCATGGCCTTGTCGCTGTTCTCAGCCATCAGGGTCTTGTACTGGGTCTCCTTCAGGCCGCCGATCCAGCCGGAATGAGTGCGATGGAACTTCTTCTCCAGCTTCTTGCCGGTCAGGACAGCCTCATCGCAGTTGATGATGATGACGTGGTCACCGCAGTCAACGTTGGGGGTGAAAGTGGTCTTGTTCTTGCCGCGCAGGATGACAGCAGCCTTGGCAGCAACGCGGCCGAGGGGCTTGCCGGCGGCGTCGATCACATACCACTTGCGGTCAGCCATTTCAGCGGGCTTAGCGAGAGTCGTGCTCATAGTAGGAACCTCCATTGAGAAATTAACACGTCCGTCTAATAACGGTATTTAACAGCGCCCCGCAGGACGCTTTTTCGCGCAAGTGTGATTATAGCAGAAAAGGGCAGCAGAGTCAACGGGTTTTGGCAAGAATTTTAATTTATACTGCGCTTGCTCTCGAATTCTCTCAAATGCTCTTGTTTTCTCGTATTTTCAAACTTTCTATTTTCAGAAAATTTTACGCAGCGGCGTGATGCACTCCTTGCCTTCCCCCGCGGGGGAAGGTGGCCCCGCAGGGCCGGATGAGGGGTGGGCTTATGGATACAGCCCATTTACGGGCTATAACAATAGGCTCCGCCCTCATCAGTCCGCTTCGCGGACAGCTTTCCCCGATGGGGAAGCCTTTTTGCGGCAGCAAAAACCGCCCCGCGGCTTTTACACCGTGGGGCGGTCCTTCCTATTTTACTGCTTGATCGCGTTGACAACGCTGTTCAGGTCGCGCTCATCCTCACAGACGATCTTGACGGGATGGCTGTAATCCAGGCTCATCATGCCCAGGATGCTCTTGGCATCGGCAATGCTGCCCTTCATGTCATGCACGCCGACATCGTTATAACACTTGGCGGCAGCAGACACGATTCCCTTGACCTCGGTAAAATTGGAAACCTTGACTTGTTTCACCATAATAAATGACCTCCGAAATAATCCCACGCAATCTGCCGTATCTTCAGCACCGGTGTCCAGGGCGGAACCGGGCGCACGGCTTGCGGTAAGGAGGTGATCCACCATGCTCTATCTGCTCCTTACATTGGGCATTATAGCATAATTATGTGCCGTTTCTTTGTTCATAATGCACAAATCCGATTTTTTCCATTTCCTGCACAAAAGAGAAAATCCTTCATTTTTGGCTTTTGGTCAGAATACCCGAGTTTTGCCCGCCGCGGCCTTTCGCTTTCACATATATTATGTATTTGCCAACAAATATTTTCGTTTTCTGAATGTTTTTGTCGTGTTTTGGTGTAAATGCACGACTTATCTCGTTAAAGTCTTAACACCGTCTTCTTTTGTATGCAACATTTATATATGTTCGTGCCGGTTTTGTATTAGTTTTGCTGGGGCACGCCCTTCATCGTCAGGGCGATGCGCTTCTTGGTGGTGTCCACATTCAGCACCTTGACCCGCACAATGTCGCCGACCTTGAGCACCTCGCGTGGGTGTTTGATAAATTTATCGCTGATCTGTGAAACATGGACCAGGCCGTCCTGATGCACACCCAGATCGACGAACGCGCCGAAGTCGATGACGTTGCGCACGGTGCCGGTCAGCTCCATGCCGGGCTTCAGATCGTCCAGACCCATGACGTCACTGCGCAGCAGCGGCTTGGGCAGGCTGTCGCGGACGTCGCGTCCCGGCTTGCACAGCTCGGCCACAATATCGTTCAGCGTCGGCTCGCCCACGCCCAGCGCCTCACAGAGGGTACCGGCCCCCTTGGCCCTGACGACGCCGGGCAGATCCGCCAGCTTTTCTGTGCCGATCTCGGCAGCCGTGTAGCCGCAGGCGTCCAGCAGAGCCTTGGCGGCGGCGTAGCTTTCGGGATGGACGGCGGTGGCGTCCAGGCGGTTCTTCGCCTCGGGCAGCCGCAGGAAGCCCGCGCACTGCTCATACGCCTTGGGGCCGAGGCCCTTGACCTTTTTCAGCTGGGCGCGGGAGGTGAACGCGCCTTCCTCCTCGCGCCAGGCGACGATATTTTTGGCGGTGGCTGCGCTGACGCCCGCCACACGGCGCAGCAGCGGCGCGGAGGCAGTGTTCAGATCGACGCCGACGCTGTTCACGCAGTCCTCGACCACGCCGTCCAGCGTCTCATTCAGGCGCTTCTGGGGCATGTCGTGCTGGTACTGGCCGACGCCGACGGCCTTGGGGTCGATCTTGACCAGCTCGGCCAGCGGGTCCTGCAAGCGGCGTGCGATGGACACGGCGCTGCGCAGGTTGACGTCAAACTGGGGGAACTCCTCGGCGGCCAGCTTGCTGGCGGAGTAGACCGACGCGCCGGCCTCGCTGACGACCATATACTGCAAATGCAGGTTCTTTTCGTCGGCCAGCTCGCGGATGACCTCGGCGGCAAATTCCTCCGTCTCGTGGCCCGCCGTGCCGTTGCCGATGGCCATGACCTCGACGCCGTTCTTCAAAACCATCGCCTTGATGGTCTTTTTTGCCTGGTCCACGCGCTTGAACTCCGGCACGGGATAGACGACGTTCGTGTCCAGCACCTTGCCGGTGGGGTCAACGACAGCGACCTTGCAGCCCATGCGGTAGCCGGGGTCCAAACCCATGACCGTTTTGCCGCGGATGGGCGGCTGCAAAAGCAGCTGGCGCAGATTATCGCCAAAGACCTTAATTGCGCCCTCGGCGGCGGCATCGGACAGCTCACCGCGCAGCTCGTTTTCAAGGCTGGGATGAATGAGGCGGCTGTAGGCGTCGCGGGCGGCGGCATCCACAAGCTCGGCGCTTTTGCCGCCGGTCTTTTTGCGGGCGAACATCCAGCTGACGATGCCCGCGGCACGCTCGGCGTCGACCTGAATCGTGACCTTCAAAAAGCCCTCGCGCTCGCCGCGGTCCAGTGCCAGCACGCGGTGGCCGGGGATCTTGTTCAGCGGCTCGGCGTAGTCGTAGTACTGGGCGTAGACGCTGTCCTCGTCCTTGGCCTTGGCGCTGGCGACACGGCCAAACGCGCGGTAGTAGCGGCGCAGCTCGGCGCGGCAGGCGGCATCATCGGAGACCGCCTCGGCAATAATATCCTGTGCCCCGGCCAGCGCCGCGGCGGCGTCGGGGACCTCGTCGTTGAGGTAGTCCGCGGCGGCCTTCTCGGGGTCAAATGCGGCGTCCTGGCGGAAGATGGCCGTGGCCAGCGGCTGCAAACCGCGCGCCTTGGCGATGCTGGCGCGGGTCTTGCGCTTGGGCTTATACGGGCGGTAGATGTCCTCGACCTCGGCGAGGGTTTTCGCCTTGGACAGTGCGGCGGTCAGCTCGGGCGTCATCGCGCCCTGCTCGGTGATGGAGGACGTGACCTCATCCTTGCGCTTATCGAGGCCGCGGAGGTATTCGAGGCGGTCTCCAAGGTCACGCAGGACCTGGTCATCCATCGAGCCTGTGGCTTCCTTACGGTAGCGGGCGATAAACGGGATCGTATTGCCCTGGTCGATCAGTTCAATCGCGCCCTGCACGTTTTTGACGTTTAAGTTCAGCTCCTGTGCGAGCTGTTCAGCATGGTTTGGCATGGTTTTTCCTTTCTCGGTTCGGCTAAAGTATGAACGGCATTCTCCCGGAAACTCGCTTTCTTTTGGCAGCAAAAGAAAGCTTGCAAAGAAAACTGCCGCTGTTTCGACGCAGCGGACCCGCGACTTAGGGGCTGCACGCCCCTAAGAACCCCAAAGCGGAAGTCGGAAGTCTCGGCGGCTAAACGGACGCAGTATTACTGTCCGTTCTTAACGCCGCCGAGCCTTCCTCCACCTTAAATTCGGGTGTTCCCCCGAACCCCCGTGGTTTTTAACGGCTGCTATAATCTCGGGCGGTAGCCCGCAAAAGGCTCCCCATCAGGGGAGCTGGCCGAGCGTGCGAGGCCTGAAGGGTCCCGACGGGCCTCGCGTCACCCCCCGTTCCCGGGCAACCACCCGCCAACTTGGAAGGGGGCGGGCTGCCGCCCTCCCTTGCCCCTCTCGTGCACAACGATTCACGGCAGTCCGTAGGGGCCGGGCATGCCCGGCCCGCGACTTTGCTATGCTGCCCGTCAACGGGCTGAACCCCTCCGGCCTGCTTCGCGGCCACCTCCCCTGATGGGGAGGCTTTTCTCGCGGGCTTCGCCCGCGCAAATGGCGTCCTTTTCCAACAGGTTCGCAGGGAGGGGTCTTGACCCCTCCCTACAAATGTTACCGCTTACTTCCCGGCTGGCTTTTTCGTTTCCTTATAATCACCAGCAAATACACCCCGTACACCGCAATCGCCGCTGCGCTCACGCAGGCAGACACCTTCAATCCGGGCGTATGGTAGGTAAATTCTATCTCGTTCTCCCCCGCGGGCACGTACACGGCCATCAAGCCGTCGTCCACCTTCTCAATCGCGGCGGGCTCACCGTTGACCGTGGCACTGAACCCGTCGTCATAAGGCACGCTGAAAAACACCAGCTCGTCTGCATCATAGGCGGTCTTTGCGGTAAAGCCGGTGTCCGTCGTGGTAAACGCTGCCACACCGGCGGCACGGCGGGCGGCACAGTCGGCAGCGTAGGCATCCTCGCCGCGGTTGGTCAGCTCCTCGTCGGGCAAGGGTTCCAGCAGGCTGCCAAAGGCGGAGATCTGGTCGTCGTCCAGCAAAATCGCGCGGCACAAAATCTGGGCGCGTTCTTCCTCGCTTACCCGCTCCAGCTGGTCCGCTGTCACGTAGCAGTCATAGGTAAAGCCCATCGGCACCCAGTTTTCGTTCTCGTAGAGGGCGTAGGCGTCGGTCTCGCCGGTGCGCTGCCAGCCGGGCAGATCCTTGTCGGTCCACTCGGTCTCCTTGTCTTTGGCGACCAGCGTGTACCGCACGCTCAACAGGCCGCGCAGGGCGTAGTTCTCGGCGTCGGGCTTGGAGTTCACATCCCGCTTGACACCGACCTCGGGGTAAAACGCCATGATACTCGGCGCAACCGTCGAGTTGAAGAATTGCAGGCAGCTCCTGTTGAACCACAGCCCCAGATTGTTGTGCGCACCGTAGGCGTCAATGCGGTAAAACGCATCGTCCGGCAGCGCGGCGGCGACGTCCTCGACAGAATCATAGGTTTCGGCAATCAGATTGTTGTCCACGTCCCACTGGGCGTACTTCGTCAGAGACAGATGCAAACTGCCGTACAGCAGGCTGAATCCCAGCACGGCGGCGGTCAGAATCGCGCCCCACCGCCGCTTACGGCGGCAAAAATGCCACAGCAGCGCAAAAATCACGATACCCAGCATCGTCATGCCGAAGATAGCCCAGAACCGCGCGGGCTCGTCCAGCACGCCAAAGACCGTGTTGCCGTCGTCGTCCTTGCCCGGCACAACGGCAAACACCACCGCCGTCAGCGTCAGGAAGGTCGTCAGCCGCAGCGCCCGCGGCAGACGCTGCTCGGCCAGCGCCGGGCGGGAGAGCAGATAGCACGTTGCACCGCACAAAACCAGAATCGGCATATAGTACCACCGCGCGTAGTAGCTCGAGTTGAGCGCATAGAACGCGCTGTTCAGCACCGGCACAAACGCACAGGCGACGCAGACCTTTAAAACGTAGGTGAACGGGTGGCGTTCCCTTGCGCGGCAGAACGCCAGCCCGCCCGCGACACCGACCAGCGGCAGATAGGCCGTCAGGCTCGTGTGCTTGAGGATGCCCTCCTGAAACAGGTCCTTGAAATAGGGCGCGTCGGGCATGAGCAGGGTGCTGTAAAAAATCGCGCCGTACTGCTGGGATTTGCCGTAGAACAGATACCCGTACCCGCTGAACGGGTCGATGGTACGCGGATTTTGCAGCAGTGACAGCCCCGCCGGGAGCAGCAGCACGCACCCGCAGGCACAGCCAAGAGCCGTCTCCCACGCCAGGCGCACGAACTTGCGCAGGCTCAGCTCATACCGCCGCCCGGCGGCCATGCAAAAGAAATAGATGATAAGAAAGACCGCCTGCCCGGCGAAGAAGAAGTAGTTATCGACAAGGTTCAGCGCGACCCAGAACGGGAACGCGCCCTTTTTATCGTCGATGACCGCGTCGTCCAGCGCGGCCAGCATGTACGGAAACAGCGCCACAACGTCCAGAAAGTGGTTGAAAAAGATGTTGTAGATGCTGAACCCGGAAAACGCATACAGGCAGCCCGCCAGCATGCTCCAGGTCTCGTCCCGCACCCAGCGGCGCGCCCAGAGATACCCGCCGCCGCCCGCAACGGCCATTTTCAGGCAGAGCAGCGGCACCATGGCCCACGGCATGAGCCGCGCGGGCACAAGCATGGACAGCCAGAAGAACGGACTGCCCAGCAGGTAGAACGAGTAGGAATTGACAAACCCGCTGCCCAGGTCGGTGGCCCAGCTGAACGACCCGCCGTTTTTGACAAAGGCGTTGGCGTACTGGTAAAAGTTTATCTGCTGGTCGTTGAAGTCCCCCGCGTAGTGGAAGTACCCGCCGCCCGCGACGGCATCCACGATGCAGTGGGGCGCAAACAGCAGCACCGCCGTGAAAAAGCAGAGTGCAAAGACGCGCCAATAGTTCGATTTTTGTTTAAAAATTGTGCTTTGCATATTGATAGTCCCCTTTATGGGGCCTCACTTTGAGGAAAGTTGTGGTATACTTACCGTAGAGCTGTAGGGGGCGGCGTTCCCGACGCCCCCGGGCCGATGCGAGCATCGACCCCTGCAGCGCACCGGACACCTGCACGGGCGGATATGGAATCCGCCCCTACGGTGAATCGGCGCAATCGCAGGGGCGGGCATCGACCCCTGCATACGCCCCATTATACCACAAACCGGAGGTCGCGTGAAGATGAAAACCTATCCGTTCAGCGCGCTGTTCAGCCGCATGAAGTACATCACCCGCTGGTGCCTGATGCGCAGCACCCGCCCCGAGTCCCTGAGCGAGCACACCGCCGACACGGCCATGCTGGCGCACACGCTCTGCCTGATCGGCAGGCACTGCACGGGCACCGGCGCGGCCCTGCGGCCCGAGGTCGTAGCCACAGCAGCCATTTACCACGATGCACCGGAGATTCTGACCGGTGATATGCCGACGCCCGTCAAGTACAAGAACGACGCCCTGCGCACAGCGTACAAGGCCGTGGAGCACGAGAGCGCCCGCGTGATGGCGAGCCTGCAGCCTGAAGAATTACAGGCCGAGACCCAGGTCTGGCTGACCGGCAGCGTGCTGAACGACGCCGAGCGCAAAATTTTAAAGGCCGCGGACCGGCTTTCCGCCGTCATCAAGTGCATCGAGGAGGACCGCGGCGGCAACCGCGAGTTTGAGGCCGCCTACGCCCAGCAGATGGCCGCCCTGCACGCCATGCACAGCCCCGAGGCGGAGTATTTCATCGAGCACATGCTGCCCTGCTACGAGCAGAATCTGGACGAATTGACGCGCGGTAGATTTTAATACGGTTGTAGGGGCCGGACATGTCCGGCCCGCGGCATACCGGTTATTGCGCTTTTACGGGAAGGTTGCGGGCCAGACATGCCCGGCCCCTACGTTATTGCAACCTATACACCGCCTCGATCAGCGTATCTACATCGCTGAAGTGTTCGAGCATCGAGCAGTAGCGGCGCAGGGCGGCAGCGCCGTGCAGGCCCTTCATATAGTGCATGGCCTGGCTGCGGGCCTGGGGCATGGCGGCCCACTCGCCCTTTTCCTCGCACATTTCGTAGATTTGGTCGCGCAAAGCGGTCATCCGCTGGTTCAGCGTCGGCTCGGGCGGGCGTTCCTCGCCCAACAGCGCTGCGCGCACCTGCGCAAACAGCCACGGGTCGCCCAGCGCACCGCGCCCGATCATAACGCCGTCGCAGCCGGTTGCTTCTAATAAGGTAAGGGCTTCGTCGGCGGTGGTCACGTCGCCGTTGGCCAGCACCGGGACGGACACGGCCTGCTTGATGGCCGCGATGGCCGCCGTGTCGATGGGCGGGACGTACATCTGCTCCCGCGTGCGGCCATGGACGGCGATCAAGTCCGCGCCGTTGGCCTCAAGCTGTTTGGCGACCTCGACGCCGGTCAGGTGGTCGGCGTCCCAGCCGATGCGCATCTTGACGGTCAGCGGCGTATCATCACCCAGCGCTTTGCGCGCGGCGGCGACCATCTGCCCGCAGAGCGGCGGGTCCAGCAGCAGCCTGCTGCCCGCGCCGCTGCCGGTGATCTTGGGCGCGGGGCAGCCCATGTTGATGTCGAGAATGTCAAATTGGATGCCCTGCTCCCTTACAAACAGAATTGCCTTGGCCATCGACTCCGGCTCCGCGCCGAACAGCTGGATGGCGTACAGGCCGTGGGGGTGCTTGTCCCGCAGCAGAGCCAGGGATTTTTCATCGTGGAAGTTCAGCGCCTTGGCGCTGGCCATCTCGCTGACGGTCCAGGCCGCGCCGTGGTCGGCCATCAGATGGCGGCACGCCGCGTCGGTCAGGCCGGCCATCGGCGCAAACACCGCGCCGGTGGGGATGGATAGGTTGCGTAGCTGCATAAGTTTCCTTTCCAAAAGGCTTCCCCCTCGGGGGAAGCTGCCGCCCGCAGGCGGCTGATGAGGGCAAAGTCCGCGCAGCCGCCCGTGACCGGGTCCCGGCCGTAAGCCCGCCCCCTCATCCGGCGCCGCGCGCTACCTTCCCCCGCCCGCGGGGGAAGGCTTTAGACTTTTCGATTTTTACATTCTATTCTACCATATTTTCCGCAAATGTGGTATACTGAAATGTAGATTGTTTATAAGGAGTATTGCGCATGAAACTCATGGTCCTGGACGGCAACAGCCTGGTCAACCGCGCGTTTTTCGGCATCAAGCTACTGACGACGAAGGATGGCCGCTACACCAACGCCATCTACGGCTTCCAAAATATACTGCTCAACCTGCTGGCGGCGCACAAGCCCGACGCCGTCGCCATCGCGTGGGATGAGCGTGCGCCGACGTTCCGCCACACCGCCTACGACGGCTACAAGGCCACCCGCCACGGCATGCCCGAGGAGCTGGCCCAGCAGATGCCGGTTTTGAAGGAGCTGCTGACCGACCTTGGCTTTGTGCAGGTCAGCAAGGCGGGCTGGGAGGCCGACGATATTCTCGGCACGCTGGCCGCAGCGTGCGAGGCCGCGGGCGGCACGACGCTGCTGGCTACCGGTGACCGCGACAGCTTGCAGCTTGTGGACGATGCAACGACGGTTTTGCTGGCGACCAACAAAGAGACCATCCCCATGGACCCTGCCGCCATCCGCGAGAAGTACGGCATCGAGCCGCCGCAGCTCATCGACGTCAAAAGCCTGATGGGTGATGCGTCGGACAACATCCCCGGCGTGCCCGGCATCGGCGAAAAAACCGCGCTGGCGCTGATTTCAAAGTTCGGCAGTTTGCAAGGCGTCTATGACAACATCGACGACAAGGCCGTCAAGCCGGGGCAGCGCGCCAAGCTGACCGCCAACCGCGACAAGGCCGACCTGTCCTATATGCTGGGCACGATCCGCAAGGACGCGCCCATCGAGACCGACCCTGCCGCCTACCTGCGCCAGCCCGGTGACCCCGCTGCCGCCGCACAGCTGCTGGCCGCGCTGGAAATGCACAAGCTGGTGGACCGCTGGGGCCTGAACGGCGGCACCACGCCCGCCCCATCCGAGAATGCCGCACCGCTCGAGACAGTCGAGCCGTCCCCCCTGCCGCTGCTGCTGGAGGGCCGCTTCTACGCCGCCCGGAATGCCGACGGCGATTGGTACCTTGTGCAGGGGCAGGACGTCTACCTGCCCGACACGGACCGGCTGGCTGCGATTCTGGACAGCGGCGCCGAGCTTTGGGCCTTCGACGCAAAGCCGCTCTACCGCCTGGCGCTGGAGCACGGCGGCATCGGCAGTGCGCTGCGCTTTGACGGCAAGCTGGCCGCGTATCTTTTAAACCCGTCGGCCAGCGGCTATGAGGTACACTCCCTGGCCGCCGAGTACGGCGTACACGCCGCCTTTGCCTGTGAGGCCGTGCCCGATGCGGGCGTGCTGACGGGCATGTGCGACACGCTGGCCGCCGCGCTGGACGAGAGCGGCCAGCGCAAGCTGCTGGACGAGATGGAGCTGCCGCTGGCCCGGGTGCTGGCCGACATGGAGCGCATCGGCTTTGCGATTGACGCCGACGGCATCCGCACGTTCGGCGACAGCCTGCGCAGCGAACTGGACGGGATTTTAAACAATATCTATACAACCGTCGGTTATTCGTTCAACGTAAACAGTCCGAAGCAGCTGGGCGAGGCGCTGTTTGACAAGCTGGGCCTGCCGCCGCGCAAGAAAAACGCCCGCGGCTACTCCACCGACGCCGAGACACTGGAAAGCCTGCGCCCCTACAGCCCGGTCATTGACGAGATCCTGAAATACCGCACCTACGCCAAGCTGCTGTCCACCTACGTGGACGGCCTGCTGAACGCCGAGGCCGCGGACGGGCGGGTCCACTCGACCTTCATCCAGACCGAGGCGCGCACCGGGCGCATCTCCTCCACCGAGCCGAACCTGCAGAACATTCCCATCCGCACCGAGCTGGGCAGCCGCCTGCGCGGCTACTTTGTGGCGGGTGAGGGCGAGACCCTCGTGGACGCCGACTACTCGCAGATCGAGCTGCGCATTCTGGCGCACATCACAGGCGACGAGCACATGCAGCAGGCGTTTTTGAACGGTGCGGACATCCACCGCTCCACCGCCGCCAAAATCTACCACATCCCCGAGAGCGAGGTCACGCCGCAGCTGCGTTCGGCCAGCAAGGCCATCAACTTCGGCATCATGTACGGCAAGGGCGCGTACTCCCTGAGCAAGGATCTGGGCATCCCGGTCAAGGAGGCGGACACTTTCTTAAAGACCTACCTCGACACCTTCCCGAAGGTGGACGGGTATATGAAGGACTGCATCGCCCACGCGAAGGACAAGGGCTACGTCGAGACGCTGTTTGGCCGCCGCCGCGCCCTGCCGGAGCTGGCCAGCTCGAACTTTCAGGTGCGCGCCAGCGGCGAGCGGATGGCCCGCAACACGCCGATCCAGGGCACTGCGGCGGACATCATTAAACTGGCCATGGTCCACGTCTGGCAGCGCCTGCGGGACGAGAAATTGCAGGCGCGTCTGCTTTTGCAGGTACACGATGAGCTGATCGTCGAAGCGCCCGAGGAAGAAATCGACGAAGTCAAGCGCATTTTGAAGGAAGAAATGGAAAACGTCGTGCATTACAGCGTTCCCCTGACGACGGAGGTCGGCGTGGGAAAGACGTGGCTGGAGGCACACTAAAACGGGGCACAGCCTGACGGCTGCCGCACTTTTCCGGGAAAATAGCAAGTAAGAAAACGTTGCGGGCCGGGCATGCCCGGCCCCTACATCGAGGTTTTGTTATGTATGTTTTAGGTATCGAGTCCACCTGCGACGAAACCGCGGCGGCGATTGTGGAGGATGGGCGGAAGGTCATCTCCAACGTCATCTCCACCAGCGTCAAAGAGCAGGCGCTCTACGGCGGCGTTGTGCCGGAGATCGCCAGCCGCCGCCATGCGGAGTATATCAGCGCCACCGTTGACAAGGCGCTGGCCGACGCCGGCATGACGATGGCCGACGTGGACGCCATGGCCGTGACGTTTGCGCCGGGGCTCATCGGCGCGGTGCTGGTGGGCGTCAACTTTGCCAAGGGGCTGGCCTACGCGGCGGGCAAACCGCTTGTGCCGGTGCACCACCTGCGCGGGCACATTGCGGCCAACTATTTAACGCATCAGGATCTGAAGCCGCCGTTTCTGTGCCTCGTCGCCAGCGGCGGGCACAGCCACATTGTACTGGTCGAGGACTGGTGCCGCTATAAAATCTTAGGCCGCACCGTGGACGACGCCGCGGGCGAGGCCTACGACAAGGTCGCCCGCACGCTGGGTCTGCCCTACCCCGGCGGCCCCAGTGTGGCCGCGGCGGCGCGGGACGGCAACCCCAAGGCGTACAAGCTGCCCGTGCCCCATGTGGACGGCAAGTACAACGTGAGCTTCAGCGGCCTGAAAACCGCCGTCATCAACGAGGTCCACAACGCCGAGCAGAAGGGCCAGGCCGTGAACGTGGCCGACATGGCCGCGAGCTTTCAGGAGCGCATCGACCAGATCCTGGCCAAAAAGCTGCTGGCCGCGGCGGCGGACACAAACGCCAGGCAGGTCGTGCTGGCCGGCGGCGTCGCCGCCAATGGCCGTCTGCGCCAGCTGGTCAACGACGGCGCGCAGAAGCTCGGCGCAAAGGTCTTTTTGCCCGAGCTGAAATACTGCGGCGACAACGGCGCGATGATCGCCGCGCAGGGGTATTACGAGTTTCAGGACGGCAATTTAGCCGATTGGAGCCTGAACGGCCTGCCGACGCTGCCGATTGATTACCGGTAATTTTCAACAAAGCAACCGCCGCACGGTGTAAAACGTGCGGCGGTTGCTTTGTTACTCTCGCTTTCTTCTGGGCAGCCACGGCATGTGGCGCTGAATCTTGCGGGCAGCTTTTAACATAAATTCGTTGTATTTTTCCACTTTCGGGGAAAGTTGCGTTTTAGGCGGGTCACGCTTAAACGCATCTACGTCAAAATACTCCTCTTTGGGACGGATATAGATATAGCAAGGTTTCACCGTATCCCATCCCGGGAAAAAGCAAAAGCTCGCGTCCAACAGGCGGTAATGCGGATGGGTAAACGCATACCAGTTGATGTGAGACTCATCGTGCCACAGTGCAATGATGCCCCTGTCTTTGTCCTGCCGGATACGCTTTTGCAGTGTGTGGCAAAATTTCAGATAGGCGTCCCGGTCACCACCGTTGATGCCGCCGCAGACGTAATCACGCCCCAGTCCCATCGGAATGTACGCCTTGCAGCGTGGATTGCGGTCATAGGTAAACTCATAGTTATACCGCCAGTAAAATGCCGGGTGCAGCACAAATACCATATGTTCATGCTTCTCCGGGCGCGGCAACAACATTTCCTCTGTGATTGGCTGTTTGAACTCACAGTTGGCGTTGAAAAAGTAAATGTAATCGAACGCTTTGAGCTGCTCCTCGGCTTTCAGGAAAATTTCAAACCGCAGCAATGTCGTGTACGGCCAAGGCATGGGTTCCTGAAAAATCCGGTGGATGCGCGGGTTGTCTTCCTCCTCCGCCAGATGGTCGACATCGGTAAATACGAAATACTCGACCTCACAGCTTTTCAGCAAATACTTTTCGGCGCTTTCGAGAAATCCCGGCCACAGGCGCACGTATTTTCCCGTTGCAATGTACAGTACAGCGACCTTTTTCATTCGGCATTCTCCTTGCACAGCACGGCCTCCGGCAGACGGATGCTGCCCCAGTCCTTCGCGTTCCACTCAAGATGTCCGCTTGTGAAGGTGTCCACCATACGGAACTGAATGCCCGGCACCCAGTCCTCGACCGTGTGCGCGCCACCCTCGCCCGCTGTGAACAGCGTGAAATAGTTGCTGTACTTGCCTGGCGAGAGCACGCTCAAATCGTACTGCGCTGTAAACTCACTATCACCCTCATGCAGATTCAAATCATACAGACAGGACGTTGCCAACGGATTTCCCACCTCGTCACGCACCTCAAGCCGCAGTCCAACACGTTCCACCGATTCCTGCGCCTTGATAACGCAGTGTATCCGCACAGGCTGGGTACGTTCAATGGCCTCGACGGACGGCACCAATACCCGCACGCTCTGCAGACGTAGATTGTCACGTTTAAACCAGTTATCGCGCTTGAAATCGGAATAATCAACAAAATCAGCAGCCTGCGACTTGGTGGAGAGGTACAGCGCGATGCCCTCGTCCACGTCGCCGTCAAAGATGACCTTGCCCTTGTCCAGCACGATGCAGCGGTCACACAGGTCGCGGATCGTCGCCATGTTGTGGCTGACGTAGAGGACGGTCTTGCCGTCGCGCCGGGCGGCCTGGCGCATCTTGGTCAGGCACTTTTTCTGGAACTTCATGTCACCGACGGCGAGGACCTCGTCCATGATCATAATTTCGCTGTCCAGATGGGCGGCAACGGAGAATGCCAATTTCACGAACATGCCGCTGGAATAGCGCTTGACCGGCGTGTCGATAAAGTCACCGACCTCGGAGAACTCAATAATTTCCGCCATCTTGGCGTCAATTTCGGCGCGGGTCATACCTAAAATCGCGCCGTTCAGGTAGACGTTTTCCCGGCCCGTCATCTCGGGGTGGAAGCCGGTGCCGACCTCGAGCATCGAGGCGACGCGGCCATACAGGTCAATATCGCCGGAGGTGGGGGCTGTGACGTGGGTCAGCAGCTTTAACAGCGTGGACTTGCCCGCGCCGTTCGAGCCGATGATGCCGACGGCCTCGCCCTTGTTGACCGTGAAGCTGACGCCGTTCAGCGCCATAAACGTCGTACCGATCAGGCGCTGGTCGGTGCCAATGAGGGTGTTCGGGTCCTCCTTGCCGCGCTTGCGGGCCCACCAGCTTTGCAGGTCGCCGCGCAGCGTGCCGCCGCCGATCTGCCCCAAGCGGTACTGCTTTTTCACGTTCTCGACGCGAATCATCAACGAATTTTCACGCATACTCGCGCCCCCTTACACCGTATCGACGAAGGTCTTTTCGACCTTGCTGAAAAGCGACAGTCCCAGCGCCAGCAGCGCAACGGTCCAGATCAGCGACGACGCCCACATGACGCCCGTGACCTGCCCGGTGCCGAAGAAGATATAGCGGAAGCTCTCCATCGGTGCGGTCATGGGGTTGATGACCATGACGGCGTGCAGAACGGGGTGGGTGATCATCGACAGCGGGTAGACGACGGGCGAGCCGTACATCCACAGCTGGACGCCGAAGGTCACAACGACCATCAGATCGCGGTAGCGGGTCGTCAGGCTGGACACGATGATGCCGCAGCCAAGGCCCAGCAGGCCGACCTGCAGCACCAGCGGCACGCACAGCAGCAGCATGCCCCAGTGCGGGCTGACCTCGCCTTTGGCAAGGTAGACAAGCAGCAGGATGAAAAACAGTGCAAACTGCACAAGAAAGTTGATAAGGCCGGAGATCACCGTCGAGATCGGCATGGCCAGCCGCGGGAAATACACCTTGCTGAAGATGTTGGAGTTCGTCGTGAACGTGCCCGACACCTTGTTGATGCAGGACGAGAAGAAGCCCCACAGCGCCGTGCCGGCCAGATAGAACAGAATCTGCGGCACGCCGTCGGTGGACAGCTGGGCAATCGTGCCGAACATGACGCAGTACATGGCCGTGGACATGAGCGGGTTAATTAAGATCCACGCCGGGCCCAGCACCGTCTGCTTGTACATGACGTTGAAATCGCGCTTGACAAAGAGCCAGATCAGGTCCTTGTAGCGCCACAGCTCGCGCAGGTCGACACGGCTCCAGCCCTGGGCCGGGCCGTAGTGGACATGGTAGTTTTGCAGTTGCGTTTTTTCCATGCGTGGAACTCCTTAGGTTTTGTGTTTCAAAAAGGCTTGGTAGGCGGGCAGACCGATGCGCAGCAGCGCGGCGCGCAGACGCATCGAGCGCTGCCCCGTGGCCGCGGCCAGCGCGGTGTAGCTGTCGGCACAGGCGCGGCAGGCGGCGCGGTAGCGAGCCCGTTGGGCGGGTGTGGACAGGTCAAAGCACTGCTTTTCGGCAAGGTTCTGTATGGCGTCGTTCAGCAGCCCCTCGGCCCGCAGGGCATCGCCCTTTTGGGTAAAGTAGGCGCACCAGTCCAGCAGGTACTCGGGCCGATCCAGATAGGTGCGGCTCGACCCCTGCGCCATGATGCTGCCGCTGCGCTGCACGTAGCGGTAGCCGGGCGCGGCCAGGCAGGCAATGGTTTTGCACTGTGCCAGCAGGTGGGGCAGCAGGAACTGATCCTCATACCGTTTGCCCGGGGCATAGCGCAGGTGTTGGAACAGGCTGCGGCGGTAGAGCTTATTCCACGCCACAACGTAGTAAATTCTCGTTTCCGCCAGGGCAAAGCAGCGCTGCCAGACGCCGTCCTCGTCGAGGATCTCATCCGTAAAGCCGCTGAAATCCGGCTGCGGCAGCGGGCGGTTCTCTTCATCGACGTAGGTCAGGTTGAAGATGACCAGATCGGCGTCCTGCTGCCGTTGGGCGTCCACCGCGCGGCGGACGGCGTCGGGCTCTAATAAGTCGTCGCTGTCAACGAACAGCAAAAACTCGCCCATGGCGGCGTCGATGCCGGAGTTGCGCGCGGCGGACAGACCGCCGTTCTCCCGGTGGATGACCTTGATGCGCGGGTCCTTTTCTGCCCAGGCATCGCAGAGCGCCGGGCAGCGGTCCGGGCTGCCGTCGTCGACGAGGAGTATCTCCAAGTCCGCATAGCTCTGCCGCACAACGCTCTCCACACAGGCGTCGAGATAGCGCTCGACCTTATAGACCGGGATAATAACGGTGACGGTGGGCATGAGGGGACTCCTTTTGTTGGCGGTTTTGTTGGGGAGGGGTTCGGGCAGCGGGAACGGGCTAAAGCCCCTCAGGCCGGCTCCGCGGCCAGCTCCTCGCTTTGCGGGGAGCTGGCCGAGCGCAGCGATGGCCGGAGGGGTTCTGCCCGTCACCCCCGCGCTCTCACATACATGGCAAACACGCCCAGCCCCGCCCTCAGTGCGGCGGCCCGCAGTTTCATCGACGCACTCCCCTTTTGGGCGGCCAGCGCATCGTACACGCGGCAAAGCTCATGTTTTGTCTCGGCAAATTCCGCGCGGTGGCCGGGCTTGGTCAAATCGTAGGCGCGCTTGTTGTCGTGTAAAAACAGCGCGGCATCGGTCAGCGCACCCTCGGCGCGGTCATACCAGCCGTTGCGCAAAAAGTATTCGGCGCGGTGGATGTCGCCTTTCGTCATGGCCAGGCGCACCTCATGGCGCGCACCGTCGGTGATGCTGCCCGCGTGGCGCAGCACATAATAACCCGTAAAGGCCATGCAGTAAACAGCGCTGCAATGTGCAATTAAATCCGGCAGCACGTAGTAATCCTCGTGCAGCAGGCCCACGGGGTAGCGCACGCCGTCAAAAAGCCTTGCGGCGTAGAGGCGGTGGGCCGTGCCGGTGAACTGGTTGATCCACGGCGTATGGAAGGCGTCCCAGAACGCATCTACGTCCAGCAACGTGTCCTTCGTGAACTGCTCGTCGGCGGGCAGCGGGTGCCGTGCGCCATCCTCGGTCACGGGGCAGCCGTTGCAGATCACCAGCTCTGCGCCGGTGGTCTCCGCGCCCGCCAGCAGCTTTTCCACAAGGTCGGGCGCTATCGTGTCGTCGCTGTCCACCATCGTCAGCCAGGGGGCCGCGGCGGCCTGCACCCCGGCGTTGCGCGCGCCGGACGGGCCGGGCCCGGCCTTGGCCGGGTGCAAAACGCGGATGCGCGGGTCTTTTTTTGCCCAGGCATCGCACATTTCCGGGCAGCGGTCCGGGCTTTCGTCGTCGATGAGCAGCAGCTCAAAGTCCGGGAACGTCTGCGCAAGGATGCTCTCGACGCAGGCGTCGAGCGTTTTTTCCGCCTTGTAGACGGGTACAAGGATACTGACTTTCGGCATGGTGTCTCCTTAGTCGTCGACGCCGGGCAGGTGGATCAGGCTGCCCATGAAGTCGTTCGCGCTCTCCGGGTGCCAGCGGGAGATACCGCTCTCGGTGGTGAAGGTCATCTCGCCGAACTTGATGCTGCCGTCATTGAGCGAGTACAGGTCGACGCGCACGGCAGTGTAGCCTTGGCTCAGCGTGCGGGCAATGTCCAGCATTTTTTCAAGGTTCGCCGGGCGGGGCAGATCGGCGTCCAGTTCCAGCGGCACATTGATGTTGAAGGGCAGCTGGTTCCAGTCGGTATCCAGAAAGAACATACGTTCCTCCTTGTCGGTATAGCGATCCTCAATATGCAAAATAATTTTCGGCTCGCCGTTGAAGCAGAAAATTTTGTAATCGTAGAGGTCGCCGCCGTCGTTTTCGATGAACTTTTCAGCGATGATGCGCGGCTTTATGTGGATGTACTGCACATCCAACCCGCCCATCAGGTAGCAGTAGTTCAGCTTAAGCCAGCCCTCGATCTTCCGCTTGGCGTCCGCCTTATCGAACTTGGATTTATCCTGCACGGCGATGTTCCAGCCCGCGCCGTGGTTGACCTTCAGCATGAACTTGTCCGGCAGCTTGTCGAAGTCGATGTCGTCAAAGCGATCCCAGACGCCCAGCAGCGGGATAAGGTATTCCTCGCCGATCTTCTCCTTGACCCACTCGCGCACGACATACTTGTCAACGAGGGGATAGACATCCTCGAACCCGCCGTACAACTTGAGCCACTGGGTCTTCTCGCTGAAAGATTTGGGGTGTTCGAGGTCGAGCGGTGTGTGAGTGTAGTTTGTCTCCTGAAACCATTTTTTCAGCGCTTCGGGGTAGTCCTTTTTTTGCAGGCAGGCCCAGTAGGCGTATTCCTTGTTGGCGACCTTGTGATATTTCGCGTAGGTATACAGATATTTGGCGCTGATGGCCGGGCCGTTGTGGGCAAGGTACGCCAGCGCCTTTTTCGCATGGCGGGGCAGCCAGGTCACGGCGCGGCCAATCTTGTACGACGACGAGCCGTAGACGGCCTCCAGCTCATGCTGTAAAATGCGGGCCCGTTCTTCGGCGGTCAGTTCGTTCATTTCTTCCATGATTCAGCACTCCCCTTTTTCGGTTTTGATACGTGCCTCTTCCAGCAGGGCCCGCACCTTGGGCTTCCAGATATAGTGGCGGAACACCTTCGTCATAAAGAACCAGAATTTATTTTCCAGCTCACACCACAGGCGCACCGGGGCGCTTTCCTTATTATAGTTCACAAGGCGGCGCAGGCGGCCCGCGCCGTAGCGGTCAATGTTTTCGAGGTAGGTCTGCCCTTCCTCGGTCAGCTTCGGGTCGCGGCGGTTCTCATACAGCTGGGTGTACTCAAACAGGGTGCGTACCAGCCCCGCGCCGAATAAACCGCGCAGCACCGTCTTTTGCTGGTAGAGCATCAAGGCGTTCAGGATATAATTCTGGTAGACGCTGCGGCGGTGAAAGGTGCTGTCCTCCGTCTGGCGGTAGTTGAACATGCAGTCCGGGATATAGTACACCCCGCCGTAGGGCAGAAACTGGTAGGTCAGCAGGTTATCAATGATTTGAATGCCGCTCGTGTACGGGTCAATGCCCTGCAGACCGATGTTGCGGAACATCATGGCGTTGGTATGGATGTAGAAAAAGCTCCAATACTCCTTCGCCGTCAGCGCACATTCCCGGATGGGCTTTTCAATCGGCTTCGTCTCGCCGGTGCTCTGCCAGTAGTAGCAGCCGTTGTGCCCACAGGCCACGTATTTGTGGGCTGTGTCGGCGTCCAAAATGTCCGCCTGCTTTTGCAGCTTGCGGTCATCGGTGTAAAAATCGTCGCCGTCCAGATAGCAGACATAGCTGCCTTTGGCCTCGTAAAAAAGCCTCCCGCGGATGGCGTTCATCCGCCGGATGCGCTCGTTGCCCTCATATTTTTTGCCCGGCACGCGGTCCATGACAAAGACGCGGACGGTGTCGGGGTGCGCTGCCTCCCAGCCGCGCAGCTTTTCAATCGTGCCGTCGTCGGAGCCGTCGTCCGCGCAGAGGATTTCCACGGGGAAGTCGGTTTTCTGCGCCAGCACGCTTTCCATCGTCTGGTCCACGAAGGGGGCCAGATTATAAAACGAGATCAGCACACTGACCTTGGGCTGCTGTGTCATGCGGGTTCCCCTTCCTCTTTCAGCTGCAGCACCAGCGCCGCCAGCGCGCACATATCGTCGGGCGTGTAGCGCTGGTCGATGGGCAGCGGCAGCAGGTACCGGCTGTAGTCGGCCTCGACGGAGTCGGCGGGCAGCAGCTCCAGCAGGTACTTCCACCACTGGCTGACGTAGACTTTATTTTTTATCAGCCGTCCGCGCAGGCCGTCAACCCGGCACAAAAACGGATAGATCATCGCATCGGCGTCGGCCGGGCAGTCCAGCGCATTGTGCGGGGCCAGCGCGGCGTGCAGCGCCTCGTAGTTGGCGCGGCGGCGCAGGCGCAGGGCTTCGTACTCGACGGACGCGAGGATGCGCCGGGTCGAGGGCGACATGCCGCGGATCTCGCCGTCAAAGCGGCTCTCGTTGTCGAGGCTGTCGCCGTAGGCGCTGTTCACGCTTTCATCGATGCAGCGGAACAAAAACGCCGCGTGCTGCCAACTGGTGTCCGCCGGGTAAATCCCGTCGGTCAGTCCCGTGTGTACAAGGTACGCGCCGTCCGGCACGCCGACGAACTTGCGGCAGGAATAGACGTTGTAGCTGTCGGCATCCATACGGGGCGCTGAAAAAAACGCCTGGGTGTTGTCAAAAATCACCCGCGGCCAGCGGCGCTTGACCCCGGCCAGCAGGTCGTCCGACGCAATGCCGAAGTAGTTGACATACAGCAGCCACTCGCCGTCGCCCAGCGCGGGGCAGACAGGCAGACGGCGCGCGTCCAACGGATAGCGCTCTACCGCAAAGCCCGCGCGGGTCACGGCGTCATAGACCGTGTTGCAGTTGTAATAGGGCAAATACACCTTTTTTGCGCCCGCGTCGCGCAGGGCAGCCACAATCGCATTGCGGCCACAATTCAGCCGCAGCACGCCCGCGCCGGTGTACAGCTCCTGCCCATGGGGCAGCTCCAGCGGCAGGTAGCCGCCAAACTCACGTTGCATCGTTTGTTTCCTTCTTGTTAAAGGTTTTTGTAAAGCCGAGGTTCACGGCATGGCAGCTCGCGTACCCTTCCTTGCTCTCCACAAGGCCGAAGTTCAGCACCTTGCCGCGTTCCTCCGTCGAGATGCCCCAGGACAGGGCGGTGCAGCCCATCCCGGCGGCCAGGCAGAGCATCCGGTAATAGAGATACGCCGCCGGGCTGTAACTGCGGATGGACAAATCCGCCGCCAGATACTGGGTGTGCAGCACGTTGGCCTGGGCAAAGTAGAAGGTCATGCCGCCCGCGACCATCTGCTCGTCCGCAAACACGCCGTAAAACCCGGCAATGTCGGGCAGACGGCTGGTCTTGAACTCCCAGAGTTCATCGGCGGTATGCACAGGCTCAACACCGAATTTTTGTAGGTTCTGCCGAAGCAGCGCGTGGAAGGCGTCGATCTCCGCCCGTGTTTCCAGCTTGCGGAACGTTAAATCCTGCTTGAGCGCCTTTTTCACATCCTGCTTTTTGTTCTGGCGGAAGGACGCCAGCAGCGTTTCCGGCGTGCGGCCCGCCACCGGCACCCAGGTGCTCAGCTCGGTCTGCTGGGTATAGCCCAGATAGGTGAAGGCGTATTGCAGCGCGACGTTCTCGACGCCGTTGAACAGATCGGGCGTCGGGCGGAAATCCGCCGCGTCGTAGCGCGTGGCAATATAATCCTCCACCGCCTGCAAAATCCCGATGGACTTAGCCGCGGAGTTGTAGGTGCTGCGCAGCACCGGCCCGCCAAACGTGCTGCCCGGGTGGGAGCGGAAAATTCTCGTTGTACCGTCCATCCGCAGTGCCGCGGGCACCACTGCGCCGAGGCCGCCGTGCTCGTTATAGACCATGAGCGAGGCATCCGTAAACCGGCCCGCGGGGTGGTAGTTCAAAAAGTTGCGGGTCTGCAAAAACGTGCCGTTGCCGCTTTCGTGCATGACAAAGCGGTCCCACTCGGCCTCGTCCGCCGGGGTGTAGGGGCGTACCGTCCACTGCATCAGTCCAGATCCTTTCCCTTGACAGCTTCCAGAAATTCATCGTAGTCACGGATATAATCCGATTCATCGTAGTAGGAATCCGCCGCGACGCAGAGCACGGAGTCCTTTTTCTCCCAGATCATCTCGCGCCACATATAGTTCTCGACGATCAGGCCCTTGTTGGGGCTGTCCAGCAGGACGTCGGCCTTCTCGCGGCCATTGTCCAGCCGGATGCGGATGCTGCCGTAGGGGCACCACAGCATCTGCCGCAGCGCCTTGTGGGCGTGGCCGCCGCGGTGGGTGCCCTTGGGCGCGCCGTGGATATAGTAAATGCGCTTGATGTCAAAGGGCACATCATGGCTGCCCTCAAAGACCGAGAGGGTGCCCATCCCCTGCGCCGTCACACTTTTGATGCTGATGGTCTGGATGATCATAGTGGTTGCCTTTCTGTGTATTACTCCTTGCCTCCCCTAGCAGGGGAGGTGGCCAAGGGCTGACTCGTAAATCTGCTTTAATTCCTGAATATCTCCGTTCACGGGAGGGACCCAGGCGTGCTGGGCTTTTTTGAAGGGGGCGTTCTGCGGCACGATGAGCCGCCCGACCAGCCCGCGGACGAGCCGCGATTTGTGCCGGTCATTGAAGTAATATTCATACGCCAACCGCACGGTGCGGTCTTTGGGGTACAGCTCCCGCAGCAGCTCTATCATGGCACGCCAGTCGCGCAGCATCCGGGCGCGTGCGCCCTCGTTGGTGGAAACGCCGGTGCCGACCTCATACCACGCAATGCAGCGGTCATAGCCGACCATCGGGATGTTTTCCACGGCAAAGAGCCGCGCAGCGAAATCCTCGGCCAGCAGGACGCGGCCCGCCATCTTTTCCAGCGCTTGTACAAGCAATTCCCGCTCATACACGAGCCCCGCGCCGCTGATGCCGTCATCATAGAGCAGCATATTGCGCTTGGCGGTCTTGGCGTCATACGCGCCGGGGCGGTAGGGCGTGCGGTCAAACGGCGCGTCGCCGGGGCGCCGGATCGGTGCGCCGTTCCGGTCTGCGTAGCAGGCCAGGCGGCCAAAGGCGACCCGCGGGGCATCGCGGCGCAAGACTTCCAGCAGCCACGCCACCGTGTCGGCGTCGTAGAGATAGTCCCCCGGCGAGACGGTGAACACCCATTTCCCGGCTGCCTGTTTTGCGCCGTTCAAAACGTTTTTGACCGTGCCGCCGTTGGGGGTGAGCTTGACAAATTTTGCGCCGGTAAAGCCGTTTTCTGCAAGAATTTTGCGCGTCAGCGGGAAGAAGTCTTCATCGGAGCCGTCATCCGCCACGACCAGTTCAAAATCACGGCAGCTCTGCCGCAGCAGCGACGCCAGCGTCCGCCGCAGCTCGCCCTCGTCGGGGCGATACTGGACCAAGAGGATGGATAGATCCATGGGGATGTCTCCTTTACGTCAGATTTCTTGTCTCCCCTAGCAGGGAAGGGGGCCAAGAGGATTACCCCTCCATCCGCCCCATTTTCCCGTTCCAGAAATCCACGGCACCTCGGAACGCGCCGTAGCTGCGGCCCTTTTTGCGGCCCAGCAGCTTTGTCAGGGCGTAGCGTGCCGCGCCGGTGACGAGCGGCAGGATGGTTTTCCACTTTTTATACGCCGCGCTTTTGCCCTTGCAGGTCAGGTACAGCGTGTTGCGGGTGATGTAGTAGACCGACAGCATCCCGCCCGCGCTGCCGCCCGCCTTGTGGTGGATGACAGCATCGGGCAAAAACCACATCGGCACGCCGGCCTGCGCCAGACGAATGCAGTAGTCAACGTCCTCGCAGTACATAAACAGCGTCTCATCGAGATAGCCGACCTTCTCAATCACGGCCCGCGGCAGCAGCACGCAGCAGAACGTGATAAAGCTGACCTGCTTTTTTTCGGCAAATTCGGGGCCGTCCTTTTTGTGGCCGCCCAGGTGCTTTACCTTGCCGGTCTTGGGGTCCAGCTCACCGCCCGCAAACCAGATCTCGTCGGGCGGGTCCATAAACAGCATCTTCGGGCAACTGACCGCCCCCGCGGGGGTCTCGGCCAGCAGCTTTTCAAGGAAATCCGGGCGGACCGACGTGTCGTTGTTCAGCAGCAGCGCAAAGTCGCAGCCGTCGTCCAGCGCACGGCGCATACCGATGTTGTTGGCCGCGGCAAAGCCGACGTTGCGCTCTTGCGGCAGGAACACCGTGTTCGGCGGCAGCTTATTTTGCAGCTGTGCAACGGAATCATTCGGCGACGCATCGTCGATTAAAATCACTTCAAAGTCCGTGAACGTCTGCTTTTGCAGGCTGTCCAGACAGACGAGCGTGTCCTGCCAGCCGTTATAATTGGAAATTACGATACCGACCTTCGGCATGGTTCACCCCTCAAACTCGTTCACGGCGTCGATGACGGCCTGCACCTGCGCGTCGGTCATGCCGTAGAACATCGGCAGGCTCAGCTCGGTGGCGGAAATTTCCTCCGCCAGCGGCAGTGCGCCCCTGCCAAGGCCAAGCTCGGCGTAAGCGCCCTGCAGGTGGATGGGCGTCGGATAGTGCTTGTTCGTGCCGATGCCGCGGGCGTTCAAATGCTTTTCCAGCGCGTTGCGGTCGGCGCAGCGCACGGCGAAGATATGCCAGACGTGGGTGCAGTCGGGCAGTTCGGCGGGCAGCGTGACCGCCGGGTTGTGCATTTCGGCCAGATACCGCGCGGCAATGCGGCGGCGCTCGGCGTTCATAGCGTCGAGGTGCGGCAGCTTGGCGGCCAGGAACGCGGCCTGCAGCTCGTCCAGGCGGGAGTTCTGGCCCTTGTAGACATGGTGGTATTTGTAGTCGCTGCCGTAGTTGCCCAGCGCACGGATGCGCTCGGCCAGCGCGTCGTCGTTCGTCGTCACGCAGCCCGCGTCGCCCAGCGCCCCCAGGTTCTTGCCCGGGTAGAAGCTGAACCCGGCGGCATCCCCCAGACTGCCCGCGCGGCGGCCCTTGTAGGTCGCGCCGTGGGCCTGGGCGGCGTCCTCGATGACCTTGAGGCCGTGGGCGTGGGCAATGGCGTTGATCTCGTCCATCGGGGCGCACTGGCCGTAGAGGTGCACGGCCATGATGGCCTTCGTGCGCGGGGTCACGGCGGCCTCGATGCGGGCGGGGTCGATGTTGTAGCTTTCGAGCGTCGGCTCGACCAGCACGGGCGCTGCGCCCGCGTAGCTGATGGCCAGCACCGTGGCGATAAAGGTGTTGGACGGGGCAATGACCTCGTCCCCGGGGCCGATGCCCATGGCCTTTAAAATGAGCACCAGCGCGTCCAGCCCGTTGCCGCAGCCGACGCAGTGCCTGACGCCGCAGTAATCGGCAAAAGCCTTTTCAAAGGCGGCGTCCTCTCTGCCGCCGATGTACCAGCTGTTGTCCAGCACGCGGGCAAACGCGCCGCGCAGGTCGGCATCCAGCTCCCGCTCCATCGGGCGGAAGGAGACAAACGGCACGGTAACAGGAGTTTCGGACATGGAGTGACACCTCGTTTTTTATAACAAATATTTGTTTGCGCGGTCAAAACGCACCTTGTAGGGGCGAGCATTGCTCACCCGCGGGAAGCTCGTGGCTGCCCTGGCCGCAAACGGGCACGGGCAAGCAGCCGACACATCCGCAAAAGGGCGGACAAGACCTACTATATCGTCTTATTATACAACAAAGCGGATGATTTAGCAATAAAAAAGGGATGCCGCTTTGTGAAAACGGCATCCGTTCCGGGATAAAATTATTCGGCGGTCTCCCGCGGGGCGCGGGTGGCGCATTCGGGGCCGCAGCTGCACTCGTCAATGCTGACGTGGTCGGCGCAGCAGCAGCGCCCCTCAAGATGGCGGCAGCCCCTGTCGTCGCAGTGGATCTCGGTCTCGGGCGAGGCCGGCTGGTTGTCGGTAGCGACGTTGCCGCAGCCCCCGCTGTTGCGGTAGCTGCCGCAGACAGCGTCCCCAGGGCCGGTATGGCGGACGTTGATGCCGTCCAGGCAGCAGCAGCCCGCCTTGTTATGGCAGCAGTCATACTGGGCACAATCAAGATAGCTCATAAAAACACCTCCGTGCGCACAGTATGTGCAGGCGCGGAGGGGGTTATACACGGGTCGTGTTTGCGGGTATGGCAAGCGGGCACGGGCGGATATGGAATCCGCCCCTACGGCGTAGGGGTCGATGCTCGCCATCGACCCGGACCCTCTGCCCCTGCCGCGCTTATTCCGCAGTCAGCCACCCCTTGACCTCGTCGAGGCTTTTCAACATGGCCGCCGTCATTTGTTGATAACTTTCCGCGGGCATTTTCATATCGGGCACGCAGAGGACGTCGATGCCCGCGGCGTGGGCGGCCTGGATGCCGGCCTCGCTGTCCTCCAGAACCAGACAGTCCGCCGGGGCGGCGTGGGTTTTTTCGGCAGCCTTCAGGAAAATATCCGGCCAGGGCTTGCCGCGCTCGATCTCGGTGCCAAAGACCATGTCGTCAAAATACTGCACGACGCCCAGCCGGGTCAGCACCTCGACGGCGCGCTCCCGCACGCTGGAGGTTGCCAGCACCACGGCCACGCCCTCGGTTTTCAGCCAGGACAGCAGGGCCGCCGCGCCGGGCTTGAGCTGCACATCCTGCAGCAGCTCCTTTTCCCGGGCAACCTCCCAGGTCAGGCCCTCCTCCACCGTGATGGGCAGATTGTACCGGGCAATGACGTTCGTCATGTTGGCCACGCCCGTTTTGCCGCTGTAATCCCGGGCGTACTCGGCCACGGTCACGCTCTTACCGTACCGGTGCAGCAGTTCGTCATACAGTCGATGGGAGATGACCTCACTGTCGATCAGCAGACCATCCAAATCAAAAATCACAGCTTTTTTCATGTTAGCAGTCTCCTTATTGTGCCTTGACCTCATGGCATGGTTCCCGGCAGGTTTACACAAACCGCGCAATCGTGCGCAGCATGACATCCTTGAACAGCGGCTTGCTGATGTGGGCGTTCATGCCGGAATCCAGGCATTTCTTCACGTCCTCGGCGTAGGCGTTGGCGCTCATGGCGATGATGGGCACAGTCCCGGCACGGGGCTGCCCGCTGGCGCGGATGGCCCTGGCCGCGGCGTAGCCGTCCATGACCGGCATCATCAGGTCCATCAAAATCGCATCGCAGCCCGCCGGGTCGGCGGCAAAGGCGCGCACGGCGCTCTCGCCGTCAAACGCCTTGACGACCTCGGCCCCGGCGCTTTTCAGCATGAACTCGGCGATCTCCATGTTCAGCTCGTTATCCTCGACAGCAAGCAGGCGCTTGCCGTGCAGGTCGGCGGGGGCTTCCTTCTCCGGCCCGGCGGCGGGCGGGTCGTGGTCTATGGCAAACGGCAGCGTGACGGTAAAGCTGCTGCCCTCCCCCACCGTGCTCTCGACGGTGATCGTGCCGTTCATCTTCTGCACCAGCTGGCTCACGATGGACATGCCCAGCCCGGTGCCGCCGTACTGGGAGCGCGCGGCGTTGTCCTCCTGGCTGAACGCCTCAAACAGGTGGTTATCAATAAAGTCCTGCGTCATACCGATGCCGGTATCCCGGATCGTGAACGCATAGACCGCGGTGTCGGCGGTGCGGCTCACCTCCCGCAGGCGGGTGGTGATGCTCCCGCCGGGCTTGTTGTACTTGATGGCGTTGCTGTACAGGTTCACAAGGATCTTTTTCAGGTAAAGCGCACTGCCCAGCAGGTCGGCGTCGTGCACATCGTCGTGGTCCGTGTACAGCCGCAGCCCGTTCTGCTCCGCCTGAAAGCGGACGATGTCATCGACCTCAACAAGGGTCCGGGCGAGGTTGAAGGGCTTTGCGTCCACCACAAAGCTGTTGCTCTCGATCTTGCTCATGTCCAGCACGTCGTTGACGAGGGAGAGCAGGTGCTTAGCCGAAATATCGATCTTGCCCAGGCAGTCATCGACCCGCGCCTCGTCGCTGCGGCAGTCGCGGATGACCTCCAGCATGCCCAGAATGCCGTTGATGGGCGTGCGGATGTCGTGGGACATGTTGGCCAAAAAGCGCGTCTTGGTGCGGTTGGCGCCGGCCTCGCTCTCCAGCGCATTGTGCAGCCGCTGGCCGATGTGCAGGTAGCGGCCCGCATCCCGGACACGGACCTCCTCCTTGCGGGCTAGCACCAGCGCGTAGTAGGTCTCCTTCTTTTCCAGCGCGGCCAGCATCAGGGCGGTGTTGCCGTTGGCTTTGGCGTATTCATAGCGGCAGGTCTCGGCCCGCAGACCGACCTGGGCCTCCTTGGGGTCGCGGCGCAGGTAGGCGTCCATGGCGTCCAGCACCCACTCGACCTGCACATTGTCCCCGGCATCCATGCCGCAGTCGAACAGCACCTTGCAGGAGGCCAGGAACTCCTCCGCGTGCAGCTGGGGCAGGTGCTCCCGAAGCTCGGCGCAGCAGCGTTTGTACCCGGCGGTGTCGCCCGACTTATAGGTCAGCAGCGTGCTCACGATCCGCACTTCCTCGGGCAGGATCTCCCGGCCCCGGTTGGCCAGGCATTTGGCAAGGGCATCCTTTGCCTCGTCCAGCCGGTCCAGATGGCAGCAGATCTCCGCCAGATTGCGGTAGATGTAGGCGTGCATCACCTCATCGGAGACGGGCATGTTTTTCTCTGCCTCGCGGATGACCTCAAGCGCCTTCTCGTAGTCCTGCTGGGCCAGATAGGTCACGGCAAGGTTGTTGTACTCATAGGCGTAACGGCTGACCTCGTTGTGTTCCCGCGCAATTTTAAGGCCCTCATGAATGTAGAAGCGGGACAGTGCGTACTCCTGCACATAGTAGGCCACCACGCCGACGAGGTTGAAGCAGGCGATGATCTCCGGGCGGTACCGGTAGCTTTTGTAATCGATGATGAACGGTTCCAGAATTTCCCGCGCGGCGAGGAAGTCGCCCTCGCGGTAAAAGAGCAGCGCATAGCGGAAGAACGCCATCATCCGCACATCGGTCTTTTCGGTCTCCCCGGCCAGTACATCGGCAAAGAAGGTCTTGCGCTCCTGCAGTGGGGCGTTTTCCAGTTCGTCGCAGCGCTTATCAAATTCTTCGTAGGTCATCGTGTACACACCCGCTTTGGCAACTAAATTTTATTTTATCATAGCATAAATGTCTAAAGAAAAAAAGGTGTTTTTTGCTTTAAAGCCCTCCTCGTAGGAGGGGGCGGGGGTGTCGAAAAAACCTAACGGGATGATCGCGAGCCTTCGGCGGGTTTGTAGGGAACGGTCTTGACCGTTCCGTGCAGCTTAGCCGACAGCAGCCAGCGGTGCGGATGGGTCAAGACCCATCCCTACATTACTACCCGAAAAAGGGCTTCAGACTGTAGGGGCGGCCATTGGCCGCCCGCCGGCCTTGCGGCAGCCGCTGCCCTCCCGGGTCGATGACGAGCATCGACCCCTACAGCGTAGGGGCGGATTCCATATCCGCCCGGAAGGCTTGCCATTGCCGCAGGCGTCCGCGGGCGGCCAATGGTCGCCCCTACAAAACAAAAGCTCACCCTGCACATTCATGCAGGATGAGCTGTGGTTGGGTCGGCGAGGTTCGAACTCACGAATGCGGGAGTCAAAGTCCCGTGCCTTACCACTTGGCGACGACCCATTATAAAAGAAAAGGCCGTGCAGGAACGCGCCTGTACGGTCTTTGGTGGGGTGCCTAGAGAGATTCGAACTCTCGGCCTCCAGAGCCACAATCTGGCGCGCTAACCAACTGCGCCATAGGCACCACATAATGCGCCCGAAGGGACTCGAACCCCCGGCCCACTGCTTAGAAGGCAGTTGCTCTATCCAGCTGAGCTACGGGCGCTTATTGCGGGTTCATGTCCGCGAGGGACATACTGCGTAAGATATTATAGCAACGGAGAGCCGGGTTGTCAAGCATTTTGCAAAAACTTTTTTACAAATCCGGCGGGATTTTTCCCGTGAAATACACCTCATACCACTCAATAAAGCAGTAAAACGCCCAGAGCTTCGTCATAGCGTTGGTTTTTCCCGCACGGTGGGCATCCAGCAGGGCGCAGAGCGCACCCGTGTCAAAAAAGCGCTCGGCTGCCGGGCCGGTGAGCTTGGCCTTGACCAGCGCGTAATATTTCTCCTGCCGCAGCCAGTCCGCCAGCGGCACGGGGAAGCCGCGCTTCGGCGCGTCGGCCAGTTGGGGCGGCAGGCGGCGGGCCGCGGCGGCGCGCAGGGCGATTTTTCCGCGCCGCCCGGTGCAGCGGTACCGCCGGGGCAGGGCCTGCGCCGCGGCCAGCACCTGCCGGTCCAGGAACGGCACCCGCAGCTCCAGGCTGTGGGCCATGCTCATGCGGTCCGCCTTGCGCAGGATGTCCCGCGGCAGCCAGGTCTGCCAATCGACCCACTGCACCGCCGTCGGCTCATCCAGCCCGCGCACCGCGTCAAAATAGGGCTTGCAGCGCTGCGCGGGGGTCGGGGCGCAGTAGTCGCGCTTCAAATATTTATCGCGCTCCTGCGTTGTTTCAAAGACATAGTTGGCCCGGGCGGACCGCTGCCAGCGCGGCAGTGCGCCCCGGTGCAGCAGGCCGCAGCCGGGCAGCAGGGCCGCCAGCGCCCGCCGCACGGCCCGGGGCATTTTCTGCCAGCGTTCGGCCCAGACGGCCTGCCGGTACAGCGGATAGCCGCCGAACAGCTCATCCGCGCCCTCGCCCGAGAGCACGACCTTGACCCGCTGCCGCGCCGTCCTGCACAGGAAATACAGCGGCACCTCCGCCGGGTTGGGCATCGGCTCGTCCAGATACCACTGAATAGCGCGGTTCGCCGCAAAAAAATCATCCGCGGTCACGGTGGTTTCGGTCAGCGGCACGCCCAGCGCCTGCGCCGCGGCACGGGCGGCAGGCAGCTCGGAATACGCTTCCTCGGCGTAGCCCACCGAGAAGCACTGCACGGCGGGCTGGCGGCGGGCCATCTCGCAGGTGATGAGCGACGAGTCCACCCCGCCCGACAAAAAACAGCCGACCTCGACATCGGCAATGCGGTGGGCATCGGCGCTCTCGGCGACAGCGTCCCCGATCTCATGCGCCCAAGCCCGCAGACTGCGCCCCCGCTTTGCCCGGAAGCGCGGCGCGGCATAGCGGGCCAGCGTGACCCGGCCCGCCTGCCAGGTCAGCGTATGGGCGGGCGGCAGCTCATAAACGCCGGTGAACAGCGTCTCGGCGTCGGGCAGGTACTCCATGCTCAGCCAGTCGGGCAGACGGGCCTCGTTCAGGCGCTTTTCAAACGCCGGGTGGGCCAGAAACGCCTTGATCTCGCTGGCAAAGAGCAGCGTCTCGCCCTTTTTATAATAGCAGAGCGGCTTGATGCCGAACAGGTCCCGCGCACAGAACAGCGTGCCGCGGGTGCGGTCCCACACCGCAAACGCGAACATCCCGCGCAGGCGGCAGGGCAGGTCACGGCCCCATTCCTCATACCCGTGGAGCAGGACCTCGGTGTCGGAATCCGTGGCAAACGTGTGGCCGCGCTGCTGCAATCGGGCGCGCAGGGTCTTGTAGTTGTAAATTTCGCCGTTGAACACGACCACCAGCGTGCCGTCCTCATTGAGCATCGGTTGGCCGCCGCCCGCCAGATCAATGACCGACAGCCGCCGATGCCCGAGCGCCGCGGTGCCGTCGGCGTAGCAGCCCTCGCCGTCGGGGCCGCGGTGACGGATGAGGGCCGCCATGCCCTGCACGATTTGTTTGGCCGCCGCCGGGTCCTGCCCGGGCGTGGTAAAGCCGACGATGCCGCACATAGGTTTGCCCTCCTTGTGAGAAATTCGGTGCGCAGGGGGTCGGCGTCCTCGACGACCCGGGGAGCCTGCGGCGGCGGGAACGGGAACGGGCGAGCCATGCTCGCCCCTACAGCTTACGGCAATAGCCCGCCTGCCTTGCCGCAAACCATACGCTGCGCCGCAGCCCCTCCCCTGCCGCCAGCAGATGGGCGCGGCCACGGCCACGCCGCCGCAGGGTGTCGGCACGGCGCAGGGCAAGCCTGTTCGGGCAGGCGCGGCGCACGGCGTACCACGGCGCGGTGTACCAGACGGCGGGGCGCAGCGTCGGCGGCGTGACCGGCCCGCCGTACAGCAGGTCCTGCACCGGCGGCACGGCCAGCGGTGCGTCCGCGGCGTCGCAAAAATAGGACGCGCGGCCCTGCCGGGGGTTCAGCTCAAATAAAACCGGCTCACCGCGGCGGTCATACTTCAAATCAAAATTGGCAAAGCCATGCCAGCCCGCCGCCTGCAAAAGGCCGCGCAGGGCATCCAGCAGCGCCGCGTCCTGCCGGGACGGCTCCACCAGCACGGCGGCGTAGTTGCCGGTGCCCTCGGGCGTGCGCTCCTGCAAAAGTGGCTGGCCCTGCACAAGCCACGGCACACTGCCGTCCGCCGCGCAGTAGGCGTTGACGACCCCGAGCCGCGTGTCCGGGCCGGGGATGTACTCCTGCACGAGCCAGCTGCCGGGGTAACCGCCCCGCGCCGCGGCGTCGAGAATGTCCCGCAGCCGGGCGGCGTCCTGAACGAGATACACCTTGCGCCGCCCCGGGAAATCGCAGCGGGCGTAGGCTGCTTGGTCCGCGGGCTTGGCGATGACCGGCCAGCCAAACGGCAGCGGCGGCAGGGCGTCCGCCGGGCACAGCGTCACGGTCTGCGGTGTGCGCAGCCCCGCGGCGCGGCAGGCCGCAGCAAACTGCCGCTTATCGGCCAGATGCAGCGCCGCGGGCGGCGGGCAGGCAAAGCGGTACGCCCCGCGCAGCGCGTCGGCATGGCGGGCCAGCAGGGTCGTGTAGTCGTCGGCGCAGGAGATGAGAATTTTGGGCACGCCGGGGTACTGCGCCGCCAGCCCCAGCAGCGTGGCCGTAAAGACGTGGTCCTGCCCGAACGCCGGGTCCTGCACGGCGACCCGCACCAGACGGCTGTGGGCCAGCGCGGGCAGGGCGCGGCGGCAGACGGCCAGGCTGCGCACGCCATAGCATTCATAAAAGCTGCGGGCCATGCCGTAGACATTGGCATCCCCGCCCAGCAGCACCGGCAGCATCCGCGGCATACAAATCCCCCCTGCCGTAAGTGTATGCGGCAGGGGGGAAATTATGTGCTCTTTGCCTTCCCCCAAGTGGGGCTGCGCCCGCAGGCGCGTGTCGGAGCGCAACCGCCGTTAGGCGGCTCTTAGCGCGGAGACTGAAGGTGGCCCCGCAGGGCCGGATGAGGGATGAGCCTGCGGAGATTTGCCCGCTAACGGGCAGCAACAGCAAGCCCGCCCCTCATCCGCCCTCGGGCGGGGCCTCGGGCACCTTCCCCCAAGGGGGAAGGCTTCCTGTTATTTCTTGCTCAGCGGCATTTCCTCCGTCCAGACATTTCCATTCGTGTCTGTCACACGCACAACGTACTTCGGCAGCGTCTCGCCGTCGTAGTCCCAGCCGTTTACCACGTCCTCGCTGTAGAATGTGCCGTTCCAGACGCTCTCGGTGCGGGAGGAATTGCCATAGCTGGACTCGCCCTCGCAATCCAGTACGGCGGTGGCTGTCGGCTCCCCGGCGTCGCCGTTCAGGCGCAGGTCGATTTCCACCTGCGCAGGCTGCATCCACGGCGGGGCGTCCACCTGCACCTCCACAGGGTAGCAGGTCAGGGTCAGGCGGTACTGCTTATTGCCGACCCGCCGCACGGAATACCCAAAGTCCAGGCTGCTGCCCGCCGCGCCCCAGATAATCTGCGGCTCGGTCATCTCGTCGTTGAAATCCACGGTCCCCAGCGTCTCGTTGGTGGTCACGCCGTCAGCCGTCCACTGCACGCTCAATTCATAGGTGCTGCCCACCGTAAAAACGATACCGTCCGCCGCAAAGCTGCCGTCGGGCGCGGCGGTCATTTCGTACAGCTGCGTATCGTCCCCGCAGCACACAACCAGCCGGGCCGTCACACCGTCGCGGGTCGTGCGCGGCGTGACCTGCACCTGCACGGGCATCCAGCTTTTATCGGCGTCCCGGTGCAGCTTGTCCACGGGCAGCCAGCGCCAGTCCAGAACCGTGGCCTCGCCCATCCGGACGGCGTCCTGCAATTCCGAAATCTGCGCCGACAGCTCCGCCTGCTGGGCGGCGTAGCGGGACTGGATGGCCGCATAGTTCTGGTTCAGCGCGCTGATCTGCCGCTCATATTGCAGCGCCACGCCCGCCAGCAGCCCGGCCAGTACGATGAACGCCGCGCCCCCGGCACAGCCCCACAAGCGGCGGCGGCGCTTTTCCTCGGCATCGCGGGCGGCCAGCAGATCCCGCAGCGCGTCCAGCGTCACGGCGGGCACGGCGGGGTCGGCGTTCTCCGCGCCCAGCAGTGCGTCCACGCCGATGCCCAGTGCCGCAGCCAGCGTCTGCAGATTGTCCAGCCCGGGCAGGGCGGTATCCTTCTCCCACTTGCCCAGCGCCTGGCGGCTGACGCCGATTTTTTCAGCCAGTGCCTCCTGGCTCAGCCCCTGCGCCCTGCGCGCATTCTGGATATTCTGCCCCAGTGTCATACGCTCGCCCTCTTTCCTCTTTTTTCTGACATGATTCTACCACAGAACGTGGTAAAATACCAGCAAGTTAAGCTGACAAAGCGGTAACGGCAGGTTGCACTGCCGGGAAAGGACGCAAAATCATGTGCGGAATCGCAGGCTTTATCGCGGGGCACGGCGCAGCGAACGCGGCGGCGCTGGCCCCCATGCTGGCGCGCATTGCCCACCGCGGCCCCGACGGGCAGGGCACCTTTGTGGAGGGGCCCGCGGCGCTCGGCCACTGCCGTCTGGCCATCATCGACTTAGAGGGCGGCGCACAGCCGCTGTACAGTGAGGATAAAAACTTAGTCGTCGTTTTCAACGGCGAAATCTACAACTACCGTGCGCTGACCGCCGAGCTGACGGCGCTGGGCCACACCTTTGCCACCCGCACCGACACCGAGGTCCTGCTGCACGGGTGGGAGCAGTGGGGCCGCGAGCTGCTGCCCCGGCTGCGCGGGATGTTCGCGTTTGCGCTGTGGGACCGCCGCGCCGGGGTGCTGTTCTGTGCGCGGGATATGTTCGGCATCAAGCCGCTGTACTACTGCCGCTGCGCCGACGGCACGCTGCTTTTCGCCAGCGAGATCAAGGCGTTTTTAGACCACCCGTCGTTTGCCAAACGGCTCAACACCGCGCAGCTGCCGCTCTACCTGTCCTGCCAGTATTCCCCGGGGCGGGATACGTTTTTTGCGGGCGTGCAGAAGCTGCTGCCCGGGCATTTTCTCGAGTTCTCCGACGGCATCGTCCGCACGACGCGATGGGTGCAGCCTGCCTTCCTGCCCGGCGACGCGCCGGTCTCCCCTGCCGAGATCGAAGAAGTCCTGCGCGGCAGTGCGGCGGCACACAAGGTCGCCGACGTCGAGGTCGCGGGGTTCCTGTCGGGCGGCGTGGACTCGGCCTACCTGACCGCGCTGGCCCGCCCCGCGCGCACCTACACGATCAGCTACGCCGAGCCGAAGTACGACGAGTCCTTCCCCGCCCGGGCGCTGGCACGCAGCCTCGGCGTGCGCAACCGCGTGCGGCGCATCAGCCCCGGCGAGTTCTGGGACGCCGTGCCCGCCGTACAGTACCACATGGACGAGCCGCTGGCTGACGCTGCCGCCGTGGCGCTCTACTTTTTGAACCGCGAGGCCGCGAAGGACGTCAAGGTCGTGCTCTCGGGCGAGGGCGCGGACGAGCTGTTCGGCGGGTACAACATCTACCGCGACCCCTTCACGGCGCGGTGGTATGACCGCCTGCCGCCCTGGCTGCGGGCCGGGCTGGGGGCGGCGGCGGCGCTGCTGCCGCCCGCGCGCGGGGTGAACTTTCTCGTGCGGCGCGGCATGAGCCTGGAGGAGCGGTATTTCGGCCCTACGGCCCTGTTCAATGAGCGCGAAAAGCGCCGCCTGCTGGCGGATTACGCCGGGGACGGCGACCCGATGTTTTTGACCGAGGCTATCTGGGACGCCACCGAGGGACTGGACCCCGTGACCCGGATGCAGCAGGTGGATTTAAATTTGTGGCTGGCCGGGGACATCCTGCTCAAGGCCGACAAGATGAGCATGGCGCACAGTTTGGAGCTGCGGGTGCCGTTTCTGGACAGGGAGGTCTGGGCGCTGGCCGCCGCGCTGCCCGCTGCCGCCAAGGCCGACGCGCGCACGACGAAAATTGCCCTGCGCCAGGCCGCGGCACGCACGCTGCCCGCCGCCAGCGCCGCGCGCAAAAAGCTCGGCTTTCCTGTGCCGGTGCGGGACTGGCTGCGGCAGGAGCCCTACACCAGCCGGGTGCGGGCCGTGTTCAGCCGCCCGGCAGCGGCGGAGTTCTTTGACCCGCGCGCGCTGCATAGTATGTTGAACCAGCACCTGCACGGCGGCGACTGCTGGCGGCAGATCTGGTGCGTATACAGCTTTTTGATCTGGTATGAGCAATTTTTTGGAGCGTGATGCTGAATGGACCTGCGGCGGCTTACCCAAAACACCGGCTGTCGGCTTCTGCGCGGCGATGCCCTGACCGAAATCACGTCCGTCTGCTGTGACTCCCGCTGTGCCGGGCCGGGGGCGCTGTTCGTCTGTCTGCCCGGGCGGCACGCCGACGGCCACGACTTTGCGGCGCAGGCCGTCGCCGCCGGGGCCGCGGCGGTGCTCTGCACCCATGATGTGCCCGGTCTGCCCGCCGGGTGTGCCGTGCTGCTGGCGGGCGACCCGCGGCGTGCCATGGCGGCGCTGGCCGCGCGGCTCTACGGCGAACCGGCCCGCGCCATGACGATGATCGGCGTGACCGGCACGAAGGGCAAGACGACGACGGCCCACCTGCTGGCAGCCGTTTTGCAGGCCGACGGGCGGCGGGTCGGGCTGGTGGGCACCAACGGCGTCTGCTGGCCCGGGCACCGGCATGATTTGAACCATACAACGCCGGAAAGCTGCGATCTGCAGCTGCTTTTGCGCCACATGGCCGACGACGGCTGCGACACCTGCGTCATGGAGGTTTCGAGCCTCGGGCTGAAATTTGACCGCGCGGCGGAGATCGAATTTGCGGTGGGGGTGTTCACGAACCTGTCGCCCGACCACATCGGCCCCGACGAACACGCGGATTTTGCGGAGTATCTGTTCTGGAAGCGGGCGCTGTTCCGCCGCTGCCGCGTGGGAGTTTTCAACAATGATGACCCGCATGTGGGGAAAATTATGCAGGGTCTTTCCTGCCGCGCCGTGACCTACGGCATCGGCTGCCCGGCGGATGTACGCGCCGACGCCGATTTTGCGCTGACCCGCGCGGGCGGGCGGCTGGGCGCGGCGTTTACCGTGGACGGCGCACGGTACGCCGTGGGCATGCCCGGGGCGTTCAGCGTGTACAACGCGCTGGCCGCGCTGACGGCGGCGCGGGTGCTGGGCGCGGGTGAGGACGCGATCCATGCCGGGCTGGCCGGGGCCGTCGTGTGCGGGCGGGTCGAGCCGGTGCCGCTGGACGCGCCGTTCACGGTGGTCATCGACTACGCCCACAACGAGGCCGCCGCCGAGTGCCTGCTGCGCACGCTGCGGGCCTACCGCCCGACGCGGCTTGTCGCGGTGTTCGGTTGCGGCGGCGCGCGCAGCCGCCTGCGCCGGTTCGGCATGGGGTCGGTCTGCGCACGGCTGGCGGATTTCTGCATCATCACCGAGGATAACAGCCGCGGCGAGCCTGTGGAGCACATTTTAGCGGACATCCGCGCCGGGCTGCGCCTTGGCAACCCGGCCACGCCGTTTGCCGAGATACCGGACCGCAGACAGGCGATCTATTACGCCCTCGACCACGCCCAGCCCGGGGATATTATCGCGATCTTAGGCAAGGGCCACGAGACAACGATAGAGCGCGGCGGAATCAAGGAACCGTTTGTGGAACGGGAGATCGTGGAGGAGTATTGGGGGCGGTGAATTTTTCTTTGCCTTCTCCCCTTGGGGGAGAAGGTGGCCCCGCAGGGCCGGACGAGGGGAGAGCTTGCCGCAGCAAGCCGTAAACACGCAATAATGGCAGGCTCGCCCCTCATCAGTCAGCGGGCGGGGCCGCTGACAGCTTCCCCCGCGGGGGAAGCCATTCTACCCGGAGGGTTTAACGTCAATGCGCACTTTCGGCATCAGAAGCGCTTGCGGGTTCCGCCTGTAGGGGGCGGCGTCCCCGACGCCCCGCGGGAGGGATGAATCCCTCCCCTACACTCCCCGTTTGCGGGAGCTTGTATGGCGGCCAGCCCTCTGGCCGCCGCGGAGGGGTCAAGACCCCTCCCTACAAATCTGCCACGAAAGGGGTTGCAGCGGCAAAGCTGCGGGCCGGGCACGCCCGGCCCCTACAGTACAGCAAAAGGCCGCGCCCATCCTGTATCGGGAAAGGCGCGGCCTGTTTGTATGCAGTTATACCAGCTTAAACAGCTGCCCGCTGAACGAGGCCAGGGTCAGCTTCAATTCACCCCCGCAGGCCTTGCCGACCAGCCGCTTCGGCTTCTCGGTCCGGCCTCCGAAGCACTGCCAGTCGGTGTCCAGCAGCTTCGTCAGCTTGCCCGCGCGGGGCAGGGTCAGCGTGTAGTCGGCCAGCTCCGTGTCGCCAAAGTTGAATGCCGCCAGCACCGCGCCGTCATGGCCGTCGCGCCAGATGGCACAGGCGTCCAGCTCGGGGTGGGCGCAGTCCAGCCACCGGAACGCCTCGGGGTCGTACTCGCGGCTCCAGAACGCCTCATTGGCAAGATACGCCTCATTCAGCGCCCTGCGATAGCGGTGGAAGTCGTCGTGGTTCGGGTACTTGAGCACCATCCAGTCCTGCTCGCGGCTCTCGTCAAATTCGCGCAGCTGCGCAAATTCGTTGCCCATAAAATCAAGCATCTTGCCCGGATGGATGGCCATGTACAGGTAGAGCGCCCGCGCTTGCGGGAACTTGCCCTCGTACTCGCCGTACATTTTTTGCACGATGGTCGCCTTGCCGTGGACGTTCTCATCGTGGCTGAACGGCAGGATGTAGTGCTCGTTCCAGGCGTACATCATCGAGAAGGTCAGTTTGCCCAGATTCTCGCGCCGCTCGTCGCTCGTCTTTTTAAAGTAGTCGAGGGTGTCGTTCATCCAGCCCAGGTCCCACTTGTAGTCAAAGCTCAGGCCGCCGTACTCGACGGGGGCCGTGACCTTCGGTAAGCTCGTAGAGTCCTCGGCGATCAGAATGGCCGTGGGGTGGCGCTGCTGCAAACCGGCGTTCATGCCCTTCAGGAATTCCAGCGTCGAGCCGTTGACGCCGCGGTTCGGGTCGCCCTGCCAGTAGATCAGGCGGGACACCGCATCCATGCGCAGGCCGTCGGCGTGGAACACCCGCAGCCAGTAGTCGGCGCAGGACTGGATAAAGCAGCGGATCTCACCGCGGGAGTGCATAAAGTTGCAGCTGCCCCACTCGCTCTGGCCCACCGCGGCGGCGGGGTACTCATACAGCGGCGTACCGTCAAATTCTTTTAAACCGTAGGCATCCACGGCAAAGTGGACCGGCACAAAGTCCAGGATAACGCCGATCCCCTGCTTGTGGCAGGCGTTGACAAACTCCACAAGCTCGTCCGGCGTGCCGTAGCGGCTGGTGGGTGCAAAAAAGCCGGTGGTCTGGTAGCCCCAGCTGCCGTCAAACGGGTGCTCGGCCAGGGGCATAAACTCGATATGGGTGAAGCCGTTCTTCTTGCAGTAGGCGGGCAGCAGGTCGGCCAGCTCGGCGTAGGTGTACCAGCTGCCGTCCTCCTTCTGCCGCCAGCTGCCGGCGTGGACCTCGTAGATATTCAGCGGCTTATCAAAGCATTTTGTGCGTTCCTGCATCCATTTGTCATCGGAAAAGCTCTTGGGGGCATCGCTGACGATGCTGCATCCGTCGGGGCGCAGCGTCATGGCCGTGCCGTAGGGGTCGCAGTGGGCCACGCTCTGGCCGTTCGCGCCGCGCACCCAATACTGGTACACCATCCCCGCCTGCACGCCGGGGGCGTCGCACTCCCACACGGCGGACTGGGTGCGGTGCAGATCAAAGGTACCGATCTCGGTCTCAACGGCAATATGCTGTGCGGACGGTGCCCACACCGCAAAATGCGTGCCGCCGAAATAGGTATGCGCACCGAAAAACTCATACGCATCAAAAGCGTGCCCGGTATAAAAATCCTGGATGTTCATGGTGAAAACTCCTATTGCCCCTTGCCTCCCCTAGCAGGGGAGGTGGCCCCGCAGGGCCGGAAGGGTTGAACCTTGCCGTGGCCCGAAATATTTCGGGCGCGGCGGGTTCTCTCCCCCACCCGCTGCGGCGGGAGCCCCCTCTCAGAGGGGGCCAAGGAGCTTTTTCTCTAAAAAAATTGTACCACACCAACCGGGTGCGGTACAATTTACAATATTGAACACGGTGTCTAAAATTTTAAATTTTCAGCAACACACGCGCGATGTTGAAGTAGATGAGCAGTGTTGTGGTATCGACAATGGTCGTGATAAGCGGCGACGCCATGACGGCGGGGTCAAAGTTGAGTTTTTCCGCAGCGACGGGTAGCAGGCCGCCGATGAGCTGGGACAGGATGACCGTGCAGATCAGCGTCAGGCAAACGACTGCCGCTACAGGGGGCGCGATGCCGTCCAGGAAGATCAGCTTGGCAAAGTTGCACAGCGCCAGCGTGCCGCCGCAGAGGATGGCAACGCGGAATTCACGCCACAAAATCTTCGGCAGGTCGTGCGGCTCAATATCACCGACGGCCATGCCGCGGATGATGGTGGAGGTACTCTGGCTGCCCGCGTTGCCGCCCGCGTCGGTCAGCATCGGGATGTAGGCGGTCAGCACGGTCACGGCGGCGAGGGCATCCTCATACCCGCGGATGACCATGCTGGAGAAGGTGGACGAAATCATCAGGAACAGCAGCCACGGCGCGCGGTTTTTGTACAGTTCCCACATAGACTGTTTAAAATAAGGCTTGTCCGACGGGCCCATAGCGTTCATCTTGGCAATATCTTCGCTGGCCTCGTCCTGCATGATCGAGATAGCGTCGTCAATCGTGACGATACCGACCAGTCGCTTCTCGTTGTCCACAACGGGAATGGCCAGGTAGCCGTACTTCTCGAACATCTGGGAGACGTCCTCCTGGTCGGTGGTCGTGCTGACGCTGACGACATTGTCGTCCATCATGTCGCGGATCAGCTCGTTGTCGGGGTCCTTGGACAGGACCAGCGCGCGCAGCGAGACGGCGCCGATGAGGGTGCGGTCACGGTCCGTAACGTAGCAGTTGTTGATGGTCTCCTTGTCAAAGCCGTTCTTGCGGATGGCCGCCATGGCCTGCGACACCGTCCAGTCGGGGCGCAGCTCCATCAGTTCGGTGGTCATCACGCCGCCGGCGGAGTCCTCGGGGTATTTGAGCAGTTCGTTGATCATGCGGCGGGTCGCGGGGTCTGCCTGCGCCAGAATACGCTTGACGACGCTGGCGGGCATTTCCTCGACCAGATCCGTCGCATCATCGACGAACAGGTCATCCACAACGGCCTTCAGCTCCTTATCGGTCAGGCCGTCGATAAGGTCCTGCTGGGTCTCGGGGGTAAGCTCGGCGAAAATCTCCGCCGCCAGGTCCTTGGGACACAGGCGGAACAGCACGGGGAGCTTCTCGGGCGGGAGGTCCTCGAACACGGCGGCCAGGTCGGGCGCGGGCAGGGTGGACATAACATCTCGCAGGCTCTGGTACTTTTTGGCATCGTCCAGGTTAGCCAGCATCGTGCGGAGGGTCAGGATCGCGGTATCAGACATAAAAAAGCTGCCTCCTTTTCAGGCGGCAGCCAGGCACATTTAATTTTAGGCAATGCAAAGCAGAGCAACATCGTGCGCTTATTTTCGCGTACAGTTTGCTTTGGTTCGCCTGACAAAAAAGTGGTGGCTGCCGTTATTCAAGATACATCGGTACACAGGACTGGGACTGGGGGTATCCATTGTGACAACCACCTCACCTTTGTTTGAATTTTTACTACACGGCGCTATTCGCACCTATAGTTACTTTACCATCTGGGAACGGATTAGTCAACGGTAAATTCCGGCAATTTGAGAAAAAATTCAAATATGCCAAAAGACTCCCGGCAGGCTGGCGGGTTGATGCAGGCATCGACCCCTACAGCTTGTCGGGAGTCGGCAGTTCTTTTATTTTACGGCAGGGCTTACGCCATCAGTTCCTTGACGGTGGCGGCCAGCTTCTCGTCCTTGCAGGCGGGGAAGAAGTTCTCGGCAAAGTGCTCGCCGGCGAAGGCGCCCTTGACGAGGTCGCGGTCCAGATCCTTCAGGATGTCGGACAGATCGCGGAAAGCAATGGCGCGCACGCCGTCCAGGATCTTCTTGTTGCGCTGCTCGGGGACAACGCGCTCCTTGGGGTAGCCCTGGCCGTGGCCGAAGCCGAACAGTTTCTCGAAGATGTACTCGAGGTTCAGCTCGCCGCCCCAGCCGAAGCCCTTGGCAAAGGGCAGAGCCACAGCGTTGCCGTCGTTGACGTGGGCAAAGGTGTAAGCGTCAACGGGGTCTTCGACGTGGCCGCAGATGACGCCGGGGAAGCTGTTCAGGGCCAGCATAGCGCCCTCACCGGTGCCGCAGCCGGTGATGACGTAGTCCGCAGCGCCGGAGTTCAGCAGCACAGCGGCCAGGATGCCGTTCTGAACGTAGGTCAGTTGGGCGGCATCGTCGGCGGCATACATACCGTAGTTGACGACCTCATGGCCCATCGGCTCGACGACCTTGCGCAGGGTGGCCTCGATCAGGGCGTTCTTGGCGGCCTGGCTGTTCTCATTGATCAGAGCGATTTTCATAATGGTTTTTCTCCTTTTATCGTCAAATTCACATTACAAGCTGACGGAAATACGTGGTGTTGATGCTCTTGTCGAGCTTGGCCATCTTGGCAATGCAGCCGTCCAGCGTATGGGCCACATCGTCCAGGCTGTGCCAGTTGGCGGCCTGCGGCTTGACCTCTTCCTCGAGCCAGGGGGCTACGTCGGTGTGGGAGCAGGCACCCTCGATGAGGTAGGCACCCTTGCGGGCGGCCTGGGTCTGCGGCTCGTAGCCGTCAACGCTGCCCATCATCGTCATGGTGAACACACCCTTGCGGTTGCGCCCGCCCACGATGAGCCGCACGCCCACCGGCTGCACCGAGACCGTGGCGGCCTTCTCGCGCAGAATCTTGACGACCTTTTCCAGCGTCAGGTACTGGGTCTGGTACTCGTCCACCGCGTTGATGATCTGCACGGCGGCCAGCGTGTCGCCCGCAAAACCGACCACGACGTTGCGGTTGATTTTGCGGACCTTGGGCAGATCGTTTTTAAGGATATGGGGCTTTTCGCCGGTGATGGGTTCCTCGACATAGCGGCCATCGCTGACCATGGCGCAGAAGGTATCACCGCATACTGCTAAAATCGCACTCATTGTTTTTCGTCCTTTGTTTTTTAATGGTACGTCTATTGTAGCACGAAATGCCGCGGGGTGCAAGGCACGCTTGACATGGCCGCGGCAGTGGGGTATAATAACTATAGAAAAGGCGCTGCGACAAGCGGTTGGCCCGATCAAAAATGAGGTTTTAGGTTTTTACCCTAAGAGCCGTCACTTTGCCGAGTGGCGGTTCTTGCTTTTTACAACAATGCTGATTGTGATGGTCTTGCGGCCAACATAAAAAGTCAATGTAAAACGCATGGTCTCACCTCCTTTACGGAAGTGTGGCCAACCGCCTGCCGTTGTGTGCAGCGCCTTGCCGTCTGTTGTGAAACAGGCGGCTTTTGTATTATACCAGAAATTTCGACGGTATGCAAGCAAAGCTGCCCGCAGGAGAACCTTCCCCCGCGGACAGCTTTTTAATTTATCGAGTCTGTAGGGGCCGGGCATGCCCGGCCCTGCCGTATAAGGCAGACGAGTGCTTGCGGAAAGCCGCGGGCCGCACATGTGCGGCCCCTACAGGGCAACTCTTATTTAGTGATTCTTGTAATAATTGATGAGGCATCCATCGGCCAGGATCTGCCGCTCGGCATCGGTCATAGCGCCGAGGCTGACCGTAAAGCGAACTACGCCGCCGTCCGGCTTGACGGCCACGGCGTCCAGCTCGTCCGCGGCCTCCAGCAGAGCCTTGCGGACGCCGGGCAGGTAGACGTAATCGCCGTTGTCCAGCGCGCCGGGGTTCTCCACCAGGAACGGCAGCATGCCCCAGTTGATGCAGTTGGAGCGGTAGCGCTTTGTGGCATACTCGCAGGCAAAGTTGGCTGCACCGCCCAGCACGCGCTGGCAGCTGGCGGCCTGCTCACGGGCGGAGCCGTCGCCGGGCTTGTTGGCAAAAATGGCCGAGCCAATGTTGGTGTTGGCCGCGTCGGGCGCGTAGCCCAGCTTCTTCAAATCGTCGTAGACACGCGCAACCTCGGCGGGCAGCTCACCTGCCTTGCGCTGTTCGTCCAGCGCCTTCACGGCCTTGGCGTTCGGCACATAGGCCGGGTCCTTGCGGGAGAGGGTGAACTCTGCCAGCCGCAGCGGGTTGGAGCGGAAGGACGACGTCTCGCCCGACGGGATCAGCTCGTCGGTGGTCGTGACGGGGTCGGTGATGTAGCTGACAATTTTGACCAGCAGGTCGTCGGTCAGGGCGGGCTGCTCGGGCCAGTCCTTGATGTTCGGGCCGAATTTCAGCGCGTAGTCCGGCTCCGGATGACCCCAGCCGTTGTAGACGCGCTTGTCGTAGACACCCTGCTCAAAGTGATAGTCGGGCACGGTGTACTCCACGTCGGTCAGCTCGCTGGCGGCGGTCAGGTAGCCGCCGTTGGCCGCGGTGGCCGCAATGGAGCGGGCGTCCATCAGGGCGACGGCGCTGATCTGGCCCTCGCCGGGCTTGGAGCCCTCGCGGTTCGGGAAGTTGCGGGTCGTGTGGCGGATGGAGAACTCGCCGTTGGCCGGGGTGTCGCCCGCGCCGAAGCAGGGGCCGCAGAAGCACTCGCGGAAGATGCCGCCGGCGGAGACAATGTCCGCCACAGCGCCGTTTTTGACCAGTTCCAGATAGGTCGGCATGCTGTCGGGGTAGACGCTGAACTTGAACTCACCGTTGCCGCAGCTCTTGCCTTTGATGATGTCCGCCACGGCGCAGATATTTTCATACGTGCCGCCGGAGCAGCCGGCCACAACGCCCTGGTCAACGTAGATGCGGCCATCGTCGCAGATCTTGCCAACGAGGTCCATCTCGACCTTGCCGCCCAGCTGCCTGTTGGCCTGGTCCTGCGCCGCCTGCAGGATCTCTTTGGCGTTGGCCTTCAGCTCGCGGATCGGGTAGGCATAGCTGGGGTGCATCGGCAGCGCGATCATGCACTCGACGGTGGAGAGGTCCAGCTCAATGCAGCCGTCGTAGTAGGCCGCGTCGGCGGGCTTCAATTCCCTATAAGCCTCGGGGCGGCCATGCTGCACAAAATATTCCTTCGTGGTATCGTCGGTCTGCCAGATGGAGGACCAGCAGGTCGTCTCGGTGGTCATGACGTCGATGCCGTTGCGGTAGTCGGCACTCAGGTTTGCCACGCCGGGGCCGACGAACTCCATGACCTTGTTCTTCACATAGCCGTTGGCGTAGGTCGCGGCAACCAGCGCCAGCGCGACGTCGTGCGGGCCGACGCCGGGGGCGGGCTTGCCTGTCAGGTAGATGGCAACGACCCCGGGATAGCTCATATCGTAGGTGCGGCCCACGAGCTGCTTGGCCAGCTCGCCGCCGCCCTCGCCGACGGCCATCGTGCCGAGGGCGCCGTAGCGGGTGTGGGAGTCAGAACCCAGGATCATCCGCCCGCAGCCAGACATCATCTCGCGGTTGTAGCTGTGGATGACGGCCATGTTCGGCGGAACATAGATGCCGCCGTATTTGTGGGCAGCGGACAGGGCAAACTGGTGGTCGTCCTCGTTGATGGTGCCGCCGACAGCGCAGAGGCTGTTGTGGCAGTTCGTCATGACGTAGGGCAGCGGGAACTCCGTCATGCCGGACGCGCGGGCCGTCTGGATGATGCCGACATAGGTGATGTCGTGGCTGGTCATCGAGTCGAACTTCATGCGCAGGTCCTGCATGGAGTCACCGGTATTATGGGCCTTCAAAATGCCGTAGGCGATGGTGCCTTTTTTGGCGTCTGCCTCGGTGACGCCCGCCGGGGCGGAAGTCTGAGGCACGCCGTTTACAAGGTATACGCCGGTGTCGTGCAGCTTCATGGGAAAACCTCCGTTTTTGCAAATAAGAAATAAAAAATAATAAATAATAAAGATTGTGGAGTTTTCTCCCGTTGGTCGAAAACAAAAACGTAGGGGCGGATTCCATATCCGCCCGGACACAGGCAGCCGCCTTGCGGGCGCATATAGAATGCGCCCCTACGATGCACATTTTTTGAGCGGAGCGCCAGCGACGCGATCCACCGCATTTATTATTTTTTATTTATTCTTTATTATTTGAGCACCGCTCACTCTGCCAGTCGGCTGATGATTGCCTGGGTAAACTCCTTCGTTCCCGCGGTGCCGCCGATGTCGGCAGTGACGACCTTGCCCTCCTCGACCTGGGCCAGGATGGCGGCATTGAGCTTGGCGGCCTTGTCAGTCTCGCCAAGGTCGTTCAGCATCATGGCAAAGGCCATCAGGATGGCGCTGGGGTTGGCCTTGTCCTGCCCGGCAATGTCGGGGGCAGAGCCGTGGACGGCCTCATAGATGCGGGTGCTGTCGCCGATGTTGGCGCTGGGCGCAAAGCCCAGGCCGCCGACGAGACCGGCGCACAGGTCACTGATAATATCGCCGTAGAGGTTCGGCGCGACGAGCACGTCGAACTGCTCGGGCTTCTGCACCAGCTTCATGCACAAAGCGTCGATGATGCAGTCGTCCGCGGCAATCCCGGGGTACTCCGCGGCGACCTCGCGGAAGGTGCGCAGGAACAGGCCGTCGGTCAGCTTCATGATGTTGGCCTTGTGGACTGCCGTGACCTTTTTGCGGCCATTTTTGCGGGCATAGTCAAATGCAAAGCGGCAGATCTTCTCGCACGCGGGGCGGGTGATGAGCTTGACGCCGTTGGCGATCTCGTCGTTCAGCATATACTCGATGCCCTTGTAGAGATCCTCGGTGTTCTCGCGCACGATGACAAGGTCCACATTGTCAAAGCGGGTCGGTACGCCCGGCAGCGTGTGCACCGGGCGCAGGTTTGCATAGGTGGAAAAGCGCTGGCGCAGCTGCACATTGATGCTGCGGAAGCCCTTGCCGATGGGGGTGGCAGTAGGGCCCTTGAGTGCCCAGCCGCACGCTTCGATCGCATCCAGCGTGCCGGGGGCGATCAGCTCGCCGCTCTCGGCGGCGTACTCGGCACCAGCAGCAAACTCCTGCCATTCAATGCCGGTGTTCAGTGCGGCGGATACCTCGCGGACGCTCTCGGCAATTTCACGGCCAATGCCGTCGCCCGGAATCAGAACTGCTTTCATAAATAATACTTTTCCCCTTTCCCTGTCTTACTCTGCATTTTCTGCGGTATACCTAACATACTACCCGGTTTAGGGCCGGTTGTCAATCCGCATTTTTACACAATAGGCACATTTTGGGCCGCCGGCTTAATTTTTTAAAGCCTTTTCCCGAAGAATTTAGAAAAATTTTAAGTTTTCCTTGACGAATTTGCGAAAATGCTATAAAATCAATCTATCAGGCATATTGGTAAGGGAAGCCAGCAGTGATATGCGCCTGTATAAGTATGCAAAGTATATAAAATTGGTCAAAGAGAGGGGTACGCATGATGTATTACCCGGACGTCCCGGCCCTGGAGCCGGATGAGCTTGAGCTGCTCTGCCACGAATATCTGGAACACAACGCCACCCTTGACCCGCATCTGGCGGATCAGATGGGCGTCAAGCGCGGCCTGCGCAATCTGGACGGCACCGGCGTGCTGGCCGGCATCACGAACGTTTCCAACGTTATCGGCTATGACAAGAAGGAGGACGGCACCATCGTGCCCATTCCGGGCCGCCTGGTCTACCGCGGCATCGACATTGACACGCTGGCCGCCGAGGCCGACGCCCATGACCGCTTCATGTTTGAGGAGGTCATCTGGCTGCTGCTGTTCGGCTCCCTGCCCACGCAGGAGCAGTACGCCAAGTTCCGCAAGCTGCTGGAGCACCACCGCGAACTGCCCCAGGGCTTTGCCGACGACATGATCTTAAATTCGCCGTCGCCGAACCTGATGAACAAGATGGCACGAAGCGTGCTGGCCATGTACAGCTACGACGAGCACGCCGAGGACAACAGCCTGCCCAACATCCTGCGCCAGAGCATCAACCTGATCGCCGAGCTGCCCACGATGATGGTCAACGCCTACCAGATCAAGCGCCGCGTCTATGACCGGTCCAGCATGTACTTCCACCTGCCCACCGAGGGCCAGAGCACGGCGGAGCATATTTTGAGCACCTACCGCGCCGACCAGAAGTTCACCCACGAGGAAGCGCGTCTGCTCGACCTCTGCCTGCTCGTCCACGCGGACCACGGCGGCGGCAACTGCTCGACCTTCACCTGCCGCGTGCTGTCCAGCTCCGGCACGGACACCTATGCGGCCATCAGCTCGGCCATCGGCGCGCTGAAGGGCCCCAAGCACGGCGGCGCGAACCTGAAGGTCATGCACCAGCTGGATTACATTCTGGAAAATGTCGAGGATCCGTCCAACGACGACGAGGTCCGCGAGTTCCTGCGCAAGATCATCCGCAAGGAGCGCGGCGACGGCAGCGGCCTGATCTACGGCATGGGCCACGCCGTCTACACGATGAGCGACCCCCGTGCGCAGATTTTGAAAACCCACGCCAAGAGCCTGGCCTACAAGAAGGGCTACGACGAGGAGTACGAGCTGCTGTGCAGCATTGAGCGCCTGGCCCCGCAGGTCTTTGCCGAGGAAAAGCACGGCCCGAAGAAGGTCTGCGCCAACGTGGACCTGTTCAGCGGCCTGATCTACCGTATGCTCAGCATCAGCGAGGACCTGTACACCCCGCTGTTTGCGATTGCCCGTGTGCCCGGCTGGTGTGCCCACCGCGTCGAGGAGGTCGAGTTCGCGAACCGCATCATCCGCCCCGCCTACAAGTACCTCGGCAAGCCGCAGGAGTACGTTCCGCTGGAGAAACGATAAGATGGTATTTTCCCGGTGCAAGTGTGCACCGGGATTTTTTTTGGTCGCCGCAGCGGTAGGGGCGGATGCTTGCACCGCCCCGGGAACCCTGCGGCTGCCGCCTCGTTTTACGCCTTCTCGCTCTCCCACCGGGCCACCAGCGGGGCGGCCACAGCGGAAAGCGCCTCCCGTGCGGTGTTGATGACATTCACGTCCACGGGGGTCAGCTTGTCGGCCTTTTTGTGCTTCAGAACGCGCTCCAGCGTTCTTTCTGCTTCTTTGATTTTAGTACGGGTCTCGCGGTCCAGCGCCTTGCCGGCCTTGCTGCCCAGCGCGGCGTTCACGCGGTAAAGCGCGGCCTCGCCGGCGTTCAGCGCCTCCAGCGCGGCCTTGCGCTCCTTGTCCTGCCCGGCAAAGGCGGCGGCGTTCTCCTTGGCGCGTTTGATCTCGTCCTCGGTCAGGTTCGATGTGCCCGAGATCGTGATGCTCTGCTGCTTGCCGGTGTCCATGTCGCGCGCCTTGACCTTGACAATGCCGTTGGCGTCGATGTCAAACGTGACCTCGATCTTCGGCACGCCCGCCCAGGCGCGCTTGATGCCGCGCAGCGTGAAGGTGCCCAGCAGCTTATTGTCCCTGGCAAACTCGCGCTCGCCCTGCAGCACTTTAATTTGCACCGTGTTCTGGAACGGCGCGGCGGTGGTGAATACCTTGCTGAACCGCGTCGGGATCGTGGAGTTGCGCTCGATCAAATGCGTTGCCACGCCGCCGACGGTCTCGATGGAAAGGGTCAGCGGGGTCACGTCCATCAGCAGCAGATCCTCGCCGGGGCCGGAGAGCATCTCGCCGCCCAGACGTCCGGCCTGCACCGCCGCGCCCAGTGCAACGCACTCGTCGGGGTTCAGCGATTTGGACGGCTCCAGACCAGTCATCCGCACGACCTTGGCCTGCACCGCCGGGATGCGGGTCGAGCCGCCGACCAGCAAAACCTGATCCAGGTCGCTGGCCGAAAGGCGTGCGTCGCTCAGGGCGTTGCGTACGGGCAGGGCGGTGCGCTCGATCAAATCGGCGCAGAGCTCCTCAAATTTAGCGCGTGTCAGCGTGGTTTGCAGGTGCAGCGCACCGTCTGCCGCCATCGTGAGGAACGGCAGATTGATGTCGGTCTGCTTCGCGCTGGAAAGCTCTTTTTTCGCCTTTTCGGCCTCCTCGCGCAGGCGCTGCATCGCCACGCGGTCATTCGTCAGGTCCACGCCGTGTTCGGCCCTGCACCGGTCTGCCAGCCAGTTGACGATGCGCTCGTCAAAGTCGTCGCCGCCCAGAAAGTTATCGCCGCAGGTCGAGAGCACCTGCACGATGCCGTCGCCGATGCGGATGAGCGACACGTCAAATGTGCCGCCGCCGAGGTCGTAGACCATGACGGTCTGGGTGCGGCCATTGTCCAGCCCGTAGGCCAGCGCCGCGGCTGTCGGCTCGTTGATGATGCGGCGCACGTCCAGCCCGGCAATGCGCCCGGCATCCTTCGTGGCCTGGCGCTGGGCATCGTTAAAGTAGGCGGGCACGGTGATGACCGCCTCGGTGACAGGCTCACCGAGATACGCCTCGGCATCGGCCTTCAGTTTTTGCAGGATGAGGGCGCTCAGCTCCTGCGGCGTGTAGCATTTTCCGTCGATGGGCACGCGGGTCTCACTGCCCATCAGCCGCTTGACACTGGACACGGTGCGGGGAGCGTTCGTCACGGCCTGGCGCTTGGCGGGCTCGCCCACCAGCCGTTCTCCCACCTTGGTGAACGCAACGACAGAGGGCGTCGTGCGCTGTCCCTCGGCGTTGGGGATGACGACGGGCTTGCCGCCCTCGACCACCGCCACACAGCTGTTGGTGGTCCCCAGGTCAATTCCGATTATTTTTGCCATGGTGGTGCTTGTCCTTTCAAAAAAGACACTTTTGAATCATAATTCTATTGTAGCGCCTGCCGCCGGGAAAAGTGTTGCGATTTCGTAAATAAATTGGGGCGAATTTTATAAACCTGCGGAGCCGCCTTCCCCCCTCGGGGGAAGGCTAAGAAAATGTTGACGCACACGCCCCAACGTGCTATAGTTAGTTTAAAGCACTAAAGAGGGGGATTTCTATGGCACGCACCGCAACGGTCACCCGCAATACGCGGGAGACACAGATCACGCTGACGATTGACCTGGACGGCACCGGCAGGGCCGACCTGCACACGGGCATCGGCTTTTTTGACCACATGCTGGACGGCTTCGCCCGCCACGGCCTGTTTGATGTAAGCGTCACCTGCCGCGGCGACCTGGACGTAGACTGCCACCACACAATTGAGGACATCGGCATTGCGCTGGGCACGGCCATAAAAGAAGCGCTGGGCGACAAGGCCGGGCTGGTGCGGTACGGCAGCTGCCTGCTGCCGATGGATGAGACGCTGGCACTCTGCGCCGTCGATCTGGGCGGGCGGCCCTACTTTGTGTACGACGCCAGCTTTGCAGGCCAAAGCTGCGGCGGCATGGACACCCAGATGGCGCGGGAGTTTTTCTACGCCGTATCGTACAGCGCCATGATGAATCTGCATCTGAAGGTGCTCTACGGGGAGAATGACCACCATAAGCTGGAGGCCATGTTCAAGGCGTTTGCCAAGGCGCTGGACGCCGCGACGCGCAGAGATGCGCGGATCGACGGCGTTTTGTCCACCAAGGGGACGCTGTAAGGGAGATGCTCGGCGGCGGAAACGACGGGCGCCTATCGAATGCGCCCGCGGCCGTTTCCCGCCGTGGACAGCATATACATTAGGAGGGAAAGCAGTATGTACAAGGACATCATCGACACCATCGGCTTTGTGGAGAGCTACGACCCCGAGCTGGGCGCGGCTATGCAGCGTGAGCTGGGCCGCCAGCGGCAGAACATTGAGCTGATCGCCAGCGAGAACATTGTTTCCCCCGCCGTCATGGCGGCCATGGGCAGCGTGCTGACGAACAAGTACGCGGAAGGGTACCCCGGCCACCGTTATTACGGCGGCTGCCAGTACGTCGATCAGGTCGAGCAGATCGCCATTGACCGCGCCTGCAAGCTGTTCGGCGCGAAGTATGCCAACGTCCAGCCGCACTCCGGCGCACAGGCCAACCTGGCCGTCTACTTTGCGCTGCTGAACGTCGGCGACACCGTCATGGGCATGGACCTGTCCCAGGGCGGCCACCTGACCCACGGCTCCCCCGTGAACATGAGCGGCAAGAACTACAACTTTGTCTCCTACGGCGTCTCCGCCGAGGATGGCCGCATCGACTACGCCGCACTGGCCAAACAGGTCGCGAAGGTCCGCCCCAAGCTGCTGGTCGCCGGTGCATCGGCCTATCCCCGCGCCATCGACTTTGAGAAGCTGGCCGAGATCGCCCACGGCTACGGCGCGATGCTGATGGTCGATATGGCGCACATTGCGGGTCTTGTCGCAGGCGGCCAGCACCAGAGCCCCGTACCCTACGCCGACGTGGTCACCACCACGACCCACAAGACGCTGCGCGGCCCCCGCGGCGGCCTGATTTTGACGAACAACGAGTATATCATCAAGCGCATCAACTCCGCCATCTTCCCCGGCACGCAGGGCGGCCCGCTGGAGCACGTCATCGCCGCGAAGGCCGTCTGCTTTGGCGAGGCGCTGAAGCCGGAGTTCAAGGAGTACGCCCGCAAAATCGTTGAGAACGCAAAGGCGCTTGAAGCCGGGCTGACCGCCCGCGGCGTGAAGCTGGTCTCCGGCGGCACGGACAACCACCTGCTGCTGATCGACCTGACCGACGAGGACTGCACCGGCAAGGAGCTGGAGCACAATCTGGACGAGGTGCACATCACCGCGAACAAGAACACCGTCCCCGGCGAGAAGCGCAGCCCGTTTGTGACGAGCGGCGTGCGCATCGGCACCCCCGCCGTCACGACCCGCGGCATGGGTCCCGACGAGATGAAGATGATCGCCGACTGCATTGCAGACTGCGTGTTTGACTTTGCGAGCAAGAAGGACGAGGTCGCCAGCAAGGTCGAGGAGCTGACGAAGAAGTTCCCGCTGTATGAATAAGCCTTGATTGAAAAATAGAAAGCCGCTGCCTGTGGTTACACATGGGCAGCGGCTTTTGTTTGTGCGCAGGGGCGGATTTCCTATCCGCCCGCGGAGCGGTCAAGACCGCTCCCTACGATGCGAAAGATAAACGGGCGGCAACGGCAAGGCTGCGGGCCGGGTATGCCCGGCCCCTACAAGGTGGCTTTGTTTGTGCGTAGGGGCGGATTCCATATCCGCCCGCGGCGTGTGCGGCGACGGAAGGTTTACGGACAGTCGCTGTAGGGGGCGGCGTCCCCGACGCCCCGCGGAGGTGAGCGGCGACGGGAGGTACACGGGAGGGATGAATCCCTCCCCTACGGATATACCGTTGACGGCAGTTTCCCGGGAGGTGGCGGAGGGGTCAAGACCCCTCCCTACAAAGCAAACCGTTAAGGGAGATTCAACCGTTAGGCTGCGGGCCGGGCATGCCCGGTCCCTACAGGGGCATTCACGATAGCCACGCCCTCGCCAGCGCCTGCGCCACCTTCTCCACATCGTCCTCCTTCAGGGCCGAGTACCCCGCTACCACGGTATCCGCCCGGCAGCGCTCGGGCCGGGCGAGATAATACTCACTCAGGCCGCGCAGCCGCACGCCCTGCTGCGCTGCGGCGGCGACCATGGCACGCTCGCCGCCGGCCCCCGGCAGCGTCAGCAGAAAATGCAGCCCGCTGTGTACGCCGTCCAGCTCCACGCCCGGCAGCGCCGCGCGCAGCGCTGCCGCAAACGCCTCCATGCGGCGCTTGTAGGCAAGGCGCATCCGGGCAAGATGCCGCGTGAAATACCCGCCCGCCATGAACTCGCAAAGCGTCTGCTGCTCAAAGCGGCTGACCGTGTTGGCGTAGGTCGCAAAATCCCGGCGATAGCGCGCCAGCAGGCTTTGCGGCAGCACCATGCAGGCAATGCGGATGCCCGGGGCCAGACTTTTTGAAAACGTCGTCAGGTAGACCACCGGGCCGTCCGGGCCCGCCATGCCCTGCAAACTGGGCAGAGGGCGCGTATCAAAGCGGAACTCCGAGTCGTAGTCGTCCTCCAAAATGTACCGCCCGGGCCGGGCCGCTGCCCAGGCCAGCAGCTGGGCACGGCGGGTCGCGGGCATCGTAACACCCGTCGGGAAGTGATGACTGGGCGTCAGATAGCAGAGGTTTGCGCCGCTTTTTTCCAGCGCGTCGGCGGGCAGGCCCTCGCGGTCAATGTCCACCAGCGTGCAGGGAATGCCGCTGTTCTGCAGGACCGTCCGCGTGCGGAAGTAGCCGGGGTTCTCGATGGCCGCCATGCCGTCGCTGAATAGGTGCGCCAGGCACCCGAGCAGATACTCAATGCCCGCGCCGACGACGATCTGCTCCGGCGTGCATTCCACACCGCGGTACACCGACAAATATTCCGCGATCTGTGTGCGCAGCGGGGCGTCGCCCTGCATTTCGCCGCGCTGTAAAAGCTCGGGCCGCTGGTAGAGCAGCTCCTTCTGGATGCGTCCCCAGCTGCGCGCTGGGAACAGCGCCGTGTCCACGCTGCCGGTGGACAGGTCGTAGACCGGCTGCGGCGCGGCGGGCGGCTGCGTTGCAGGGGCGGCGGGTGCGCGGCGGGCGCGGCTGTGCAGCATGCCGTAGGTCTTTTGCACATAAAAGCCGCTGCGGGGGCGCGGCTCGGCCAGACCCTCGGCGGCCAGCATCTGGTAGGCGGCGTCCACCGTGTTGACGCTGACGCCCTGCTGCGCAGCCATCGTGCGGCGGCCCGGCAGCGGCGTTCCGGGTGCGCGCTGGCCGGTGCGGATCTCATCCGCCAGGGCGGCGTACAGCTGCTCATACAGCGGCGTTTTTTGGTCGGCATCCAACTCTATCATGACAGTCCTCCACACTGGCCCCATAAAAAAATTAAAAACTGAGCATTTATTCAGAGCCAGAAATCAGTATAATAAAAACATACCTTCCCGGAAGGAAAATGTCAATAGAGGTGTACGAAACTATGTCTACCGCAACGATGTGGCTGCTGCTGTTCGTCGTAGCAGCCCTGGCACTGCTGATCGCAGCGCTGACCAAAACGAAATTCACTGTGCAGAAAATCAGCATCATCGGCATCATGGCCGCGCTGAGCTTTGTCGCGTATGAGTTCTTCCGCATCCCGAACGTCTTTGGCACGGGGTCCAGCTTCCATCTGGGCAACACCTTCACGGCGCTGACCGCCATGCTGCTGGACGGTGTGTCCGGCGGTCTGGCCGGTGCCATCGGCCTGGCGCTGGCCGACGTTGTCGCCGGTGACCCGGGCTACGCCATCACGACCTTTATTCTGAAATTCATCATCGGTCTGGTCTGCGGCGCGGTGTCCCACAAGGTCATCCACCTCAGGACCTTCCCCACCGGCAGCAAGCTCAAGTACGTGGCCGCCGTCACGGCGTCGGCCTTCAGCGGCCTGCTGGTCAACGTGTTCACCGACCCGTTCATCGGCTACTTCCGCAACCTGTACATCTTTGGCCAGCCCGCGGAGTTCGTCTCCGTCGTGACCAAGATTGCCAGCGGTGTGACGCTGGTCAACTCCCTGCTCTCCACCGTCTGCGCCGTTGTCCTGTACATCGCCCTGCGCCCCGCCCTGGAGAAGGCACATCTGCTGCCGAAGGAGTGATTCTCCCAAAGCCTTCCCCCTCAGGGGAAGCCTTTTAACACAGCCATCCCCATTTCTGTTTACCCCCGCTTCGGCGGGGTTTTTGTTTTGCGGCAAATTATGTAAAAATTGCAAAAAGACTGGCGTTCCGGTGGGAAATGGTGTAAAATGAGTTTACATATTGTGTAAACACTCCATGCTCCCACGCGAAAGGAGCCTTTCATGGCAGGCAAAACCCAATCACAAAAGAAAAAAGCGCTGGATATGCGCAGCAAGATGTATCTGGTGCTGGCTCTGTGCAGCGTCATGCTGCTGGTCAGCGTCGGCATCTCGCTGGTGCTCATCGGCGGCATCGGCCTCGGCGGCGCGGACGCCCAGAGCGTGTCCACCGTGGACAGCGCGTCCATGGTCGTCGAGAGCGGCTATAATAAAGAGGAAAACACCATCGATACCCAGGCCTATACCTCCACGATCCTTGAGCAGACCGCCGACGCGGGCGACAGCTATGTGGACGAGACGCTGTTTCTGGGCGACAGCAACACGGCCCGCATGTACCGCATGTTCGACTATTGCAGCTACGACAACGCCATCGGCTCGGTGGGCATGACCGCCAAGAGCCTGGCGGCCTTTGCCTGCGTGCAGGTAAGCACTTCGTCCGGCTACATCACGATGCCCCAGGCCGTGGCGAAATTGCAGCCGCGCCGGGTCATCCTGACCTTCGGCACGAACGACCTGAACCCCGGCTATAAGGCCGCGGACTTCGTCAAAAACTACCAGACCGGCATCGAGGCCATCGTCACCGCCTATCCCAGCGTGGACATCATCGTCAACGCCATCCCGCCCATCGGGCAGCAGCACTCCAACCAGAGCCTGACCCAGACCCAGGTGGACGAGTACAACAAAGCGCTCGTCGAAATGTGCCAGGAGAAGGGCTGGAAGTTCCTGAACAGCGCCGAGGTGCTGAAGGATTCCGTCACCGGCTACGCCAAGAACGGCTATGTGGAGACGAGCGACGGCATCCATCTGACCCGCACGGCGATGGACGCGCTGTTCAACTACATCCGCACCCACAGCTACATTACCGAGGATGACCGCCCCGCGCTGACGACGATCCCGAAGCACACCGGCGACAAAGACGCCGTGGTCTACACGGTGCCGGTGGTCAGCTCCTCCAGCACGGCGACGGCCACGCCCGAACCGAAGGAAGAGCCCGCCGGCAGCGAGAGCACGAGTGACAGCTATGTGGAGCCCACGCCGACGCCGACCCACGAGGTCACGGCCACCCCGTCCCCGACGCCCGAGGTGACAGCTACACCGTCCCCCACGCCCGAGGTGACGGCCACCCCGTCCCCCACGCCGTACATAGAGGAGCCGACCCCGACGCCCTACGTCGAGCCCACGCCGACGCCCTACGTAGAACCGACCCCCACCCCCTACGTCGAGCCGGACTCCGTCCCCGCGGACACCCCTGCCAGCGAGACAGCAACGGAGTGACGGTCTCTCATAAGTTCTAAACAACGCCGCCCCTGCGCAGTGGAAAACTGCACAGGGGCGGCGCTCTGTATTTACTTTTTCCTGCCGAGCAGCTCGGTGCGGATGTAGCGGAAGCAGGCGTCCTCGCCCTCGTCGCGCAGAATCAGCAGGCAGTTTTCCAGCTCCTTGCGGGTCTCGGGGTGCAGGATGTAGTGGTCCCTGCTGCGGTCATAGTACTCCCACGCCGCGGCGTCGGTGTACTTGTCGCCCTTATAGTTCTTGCTGGCGGCAATGCGGTCACAGACCATCTCGGCCACGTAGCGGGCGGGCATCCGCATACCGGCCATGGCATGGTCGCCGTCCGGCGCGTAGTCGATCCAGTATTCCAGATGGTGCTTGTTGCGGCCCTTATGGTGCAGCCAAGCGGCGCTGTAACCCTCGGCCTGGCGCTGGGCGTTGTTGGGGCTGCACGTCCCCTGCCAGTATTTGGCCCCGGCCCAGAACTCCACGGGGGCCAGCTTGCTTAAATCGTGGGTCAGGCCCTGCCAGTACAGCCCGCAGCGGAAGCAGTTTTTCATCACCAGCATTTTGTGATGGTGGATCGTTTTGTAGTGTTTAATGGGATGCCACAAGGTCTTTTTTCCTCCCCGGGATCATGAGTTTTGCCAGCACCGGCAGCAGCATACAGCTGATCGGCACAAACGCAAAGTGCCACAGCATCGGTACAAGGTGGGTATGGATCGCAGCGTGCGCCTTGGACAGCACCATCCAGGACGCCGGGGCCGCCAGCCCCAGCCCCCAGACGATGCACGGCGGCACCAGCTGCGCCGCCGTGCCGCGGCGCAGGCAGGCAACAACGCTCACCGCGCCGGCCAACAGCGCAAACAGCAGCAGCTGCCATGCCGTGACACTGACGGGCCCGAGCTGCAAAAGCGGCTCCGTACTCTCACGGAAATACTGCGCGAGCACCTGCGGCATGTTCACATCCCGCACCGCGCCGTCCGTCAGGCTGACGCGGTCCGTGACGGCCCGGGTCATGTTCTGCCAGGCGTCCGCCGCGCTGCCGAAGCAGAGCCATTCCTGTGCGAACCAGAGCGCCAGCGCCGCAGTCACACCGCCCAGCGCCGAGACACCCGCCCCGACGGTGCGGCCCAGCCAGACCAGCGCTCCGTGCGGGTCGCGCCGCACAAAATACGCCTTGGCGGCAGCGTAGCAGAGCGGGATCTCACACAGGATCAAAAATGTTGTGATAAATTCAAACCCGCACATGCAGCGCACCATGCAGGCGGCGGCCACCAGCGGCCAGCACCCGCGGGGCGTTTTGCCGCGCACTCGGGTGCAATGGCAGAGCCAAAGCGCCGCCAGCAGCGGCAGCAGCCAGGTCCAGAGGCACCAGTACAGGTCCTTCATGCCGCGCTGCAGCCAGGGGGCCAGCAGCACCGACGCAAACCCGAACGCTGCCGCCAGCGGGCCGAATTCTTCCCACACGGCCAGCGCCACAAGCAGCTCCGCCGCGTAGAACAGCGTGCTGTTCAGCCAGTAGAGGGCGGTCTCCCGCGCCAGACCGTCGGGCAGCCGGTGCCGCAGCAGACGGTTGACCCTGCCGAACAGCCAACCCTGCAAGCCCGACTGATGGGTGTAGGGGTGGAACGCCGCCGCGTCGGTGGGGGTGTCGTCCCGGAACAGTGCGCGGTTCGTGTCGTCGCTCCAATCGTCGGTGTAGACGCCCAGAAAGCCGCCGGGGGCGTGCTGCCCCTGCTCCATCTGGTGGATGCGGCCATAGACGAGCGTCTGGGAGCCTGTATCCCACACGCCGGTCAGGTAGGCGCTGGCATTGTGCCGCACCGTGGTCAGCAGCGCGGCCAGCGCCAGCACTGCCAGCAGGGTCGCCGCGCCGCGCAAGGGTACGGGCAGCGTCTGCCATATTCCTTTTGCTTTTGTCAATGTTATCGATCCCATTTGTCGCACAGCGCAGCGATCTGGCTGGCAAATTTTGCAAGATCCTTGTTGGCCCCGCCCCGGTTGTGGCGGATGACCTCCAGCAGGCGCTGGCCCATGTTGGCCAGCCGGTCATAGGCCGCGCTGGTGCGCACGGTCTCGGCGGATTTCGTCTTGATGATCTTCCGGGTGTTGCCGACCTCGGCGCAGGCGACGCGGCCCTCGGCTGCGATCCAGATCGAACCGTTGTAGGGGGCGTCGGCCTCGTAGCCCTCCTCCTTCAGATGGTTGGCCCAGTGCTCGGCGACGGCGTCCTCGCCGTGGTTGACAAAGACGAACTTCGGCTTTTCGTCAAAGGCGCGGAGCCAGGCTTCCAGCCCGTCCTTGTCGGCGTGACCAGAAAGCCCGCCCAGCTGCGCAATGCGGGCCCTGACCTGCACCGGCTCGCCAAAGAGCTTGACCTCCTGCGCACCGTTGACCAGCGCGTTGCCTAAGGTGCCGGGGCTTTGGTAGCCGACGAACAGCACCGTACACTCGGGCCGCCAGAGGTTATATTTTAAGTGGTGGCGGATGCGGCCCGCGTCGCACATGCCGGCGGCGGAGATGATGACCTTGGGCGTCGGGTCGCCGTTGATGGCCATGGATTCTTCTTTCGTCTCGCTGACGTGCAGACCCGGGAACTGCAGGGGGTTCCGGCCGCTCTGCACCAGGGCGAGGGCTTCGTCGTCGTAGCACTCGGCAAAGTTTTCCCGGAAGATCGTGGTGGATTTGCTCGCCAGCGGGCTGTCCACAAAGACCGGGAAGTTTTCGTGGCCCTTGATACGGCCCTCGGCCTTGATCTGGCGGATAAAATACAAAAGCTCCTGCGTGCGGCCCACGGCAAAGCTGGGGATGACGACATTGCCGCCCTTGTCGAACGTCGATTGCAGCACGGCGCTCAAATCGCCGATATAATCCGGTTTCGGGCCGTGGCTGCGGTCCCCGTAGGTGGATTCCATGACAAGGTAATCCGCGTGGCCCGGGTTGGACGGGTCCTTGATGAGCGGCTGATGGGTGTTGCCGATGTCGCCCGAGAAAACGATGATCTCCGGCGTGCGGCCCGGCTCCGCAATGCGCAGCGAGACAGACGCGCTGCCCAGCAGATGCCCCACATCGGTAAAGCGCATCTCGATTTTGCCGGTTGGCCCGTCGAACAGCGTCTGCCACGCCTCATAGGGGCAGGGCACAAACTGTTTCATGACGTTCTGCGCGTCCTCGACGGTGTAGTCCGGCTCGATCATCTCGGCGCCGCTGCGCATGGCCTTGCGGTTTTTCCACTCGGCCTCCTGCTCCTGAATGTGGGCGGAATCCTCCAGCATGATGGCGCAGAGGTCGCGGGTCGCATCGGTGGTATAGATGGGGCCGCGGTAGCCGTTTTTGTACAGGTACGGGATGCGGCCCGAGTGGTCGATGTGCGCATGGGTCAGCAGCAGTGCCTCATAGGTGCCGGGCGCGCAGGGCAGGTCGGCGTTCTCATACACGTCGCGGCCCTGCTCCATGCCGCAGTCGATCAGAAAGCGGTGTCCCGCCGCCTCCAGCTGTGTGCAGCTGCCGGTCACTTCCCGGTCAGCGCCTAAGAATGTGAGCTTCATGTGGGAGAACCTCCTTTATTTGGGGATGTTGCGGGTGGGAGAACCGGGAATGGGCGGCCACGGAAAGCCCGTCGGGACCCTTCAGGCCTCGCAAGCTCGGCCAGCCCTTCGGGCCCGGACCCCTCTGTCGCTCCGCGACATCTCCCCGCGCAGCGGGGAGTCACCCCTAAAAGGGGAGCCTTTTTGCGCGGGCAGAGCCCGCGGGAAAAGCCTCCCCATCAGGGGAGGTGGCCGCGAAGCAGGCCGGAAGGGTTCGGGAAGTTGGCGGGTGGCTGCCGTCCCCGGTTCAGCCTCTGCGTCCGACCCCGTACTGCGGGGCCTCCGGCAGCACAAACTCTGTGGTAAAGTTGGCGGTCAGGTCATTGATGTTCATCCGAACGCTCCAAAAGACATCGCCGTAATCGCGCAGGACCGTGTACTCCGCACCCAGACCGGCCAGAGTCGCCGTGTCGGTGACGATGTAGACTACATCCCCCTCGGGGGCGTACTCGGTCAGACTGTTCTGGTAGACGCGGCTGACCGTGCCGCCGTCGGCCAGCGCCCGGGCGGCTTCTGCAGTGGTGCTGACCAGCTGAATGCGCGCTGTCGCGGGCAGGGCGGCCATCAAATCCCCGCGGGTGATCTCGCCGTATTCCGGCTCGGTCACACCGCCCGCGAACGCCTCGACGGACGCCCCCTCCGGCAGCCCCGTGGCCGGGTCATTTGTGACGATCTCGGCGTAGAGCGCCGCCAGATAGTTGCCGAAGCTGATGGTTTTGTTGGCGTCGGGGTTCGCCGCGTAGGTGAACAGCGGCGTGTAGAGGATGCTCTGGTCGTCGGCGTCCAGCGTGGCGATCTCCGCCGCGGCGCTGGTATAGGCGTCCGCACCGGCCTGCTGGGCCTCGTCTGCCGTCTCGGTGGGGGCGGTGGTGTCACTGCCGCCCACGGCCTCGGTGTCCTTGCCGGGGTCGGCGGCATCGGCAGCGGTGTCGGCCTGCGCGGCGTCGGCGGTGCTCATCGCCAGCCAGGTGGCGCGGCGGCTCTCCATCTCGGCAGCCGCCACAGGCTGCCGGAGCTCGACTCGGCAGCCGCCGCCCTGGGTAAAGACCAGGTCCAGCTGCGCCACGCCGGTCAAACCCAGGTCCGCGCCCAGCACATTCGTGCCGTTTTCCGCCGTTGCGCCGTCAATAATAGCCGTCACGCCCTGGCTCAGCAGGGCCTTCTGCCAGTCGCCCGCCGGGGCGGTGGAGACAATCGCAAGGATGGCATCGCACCCGGCGTTCTGCAGGGCGGTGATCTGCTCGGCGGCGGTGTCGTTCCAGTCGCGGGCCGTGATGAACTCCCCGTTGGACGCCGAGATGACCGCGGCCTGCGCCGGGTCGTTCAGCACAAAGAAGCCGATTTTATACCCCGCGCGCTCCACGACGGTGTACCGGCCATTGGTCACGCGGTTGCGGCTCCAGCTTGTGGAGCGGTAGAACACGGCGGTGCCCTCGTTGTTCAGCAGGTTGGACGCCAGCGAAGGGCCGCTGCCCATGTTGGCGTCGCTGACCAGGCGGGTCGTGCCGTAGGCAAAGTCGGTCAGCGCCATGGCGTGCAGGTCGTACCCCGCCGCCGAGAACGCCGACAGCATATCCATGCCGCCGGTCAGGCTGGCGCTCTCGGTGCCGTGCAGGCTGTCGCCCGCGTCCAGCAGGATGGAATCCGGGGTCGCGCCCTTGAGCGCGGCGGCGTCCGCCAGCGTGGTGCGGTCCCCGCGCAGGCCCGCCGTGGCGAAGATCGGGACTGTGATGTCCCCGACCCGCACGCGGCAGGTCAGGCTCTCGGTGCCGTCGGCCAGCGTGGCCGTGATCGTGCATTCCCCGCTGTCGGTGCGGGCGCGGACCGTGCCGTTTTTGTCCACGGTGGCCACGGTCTTGTCGCTCGTCGTCCAGTAGACCCTGCGTCCGCCGTCCTCCTCGCCCGGCTCGTTCGTCGCCAGCGTGGCGTAGGCGTCCTTGCCGTCCATGTGCAGCTCGTCGGTGTAGGTATCGTTCAGGAGCACCGGCGCGGCGGTCTTGCCGTTGCAGGCGGACACAGCGGTAAATTTAAACGGTCTCATGACAAAATCCAGATCCACCGTCTCACTCTGGACACCGTAGTCCGCGCCCGGGGCGCTGAAGGTGCACTGCCACATATCGTAGGTGCCCGCGTAGTCCAGATCGTCGGAGAACCGCGCGATCCAGAGGTTGTCGCGCCATTTGTCAAAGGCGGGATCGGTCATGCGGGCGCGCACCCAGTTGCGGGAGGCATACAGCCCCTGCGCACCGGTGTAGCCGTACTCGGTCAGGCGGTCAAAGAACGCCTGCGTGATCTCGGCCATCTCGGAGGGGAAAACGCCGCTGATGTACTTATCCTCGAGGTCGTAGTAGACCGGGTAGCTCAGCCGGTAGGGCGCGGCGGTGTAGTCGTCCAGCCCCTCCTGCGGCGGGGCGGTCAGGCCCAGCAGCCGCGCGACGTGGTCGGCCTCGCTGCGGGCCTCCTCCACCGTCGTGGCGTAGGAATAAAGGTACGCGCCGAACGGGATGCCCAGCCGGGTGCATTCGTCGGCGTTGCGCCGCCACTGGGGGTCATCCTGCGCCCAGTTTTCCTCCTGGCCGTCCCACTCGCCGCCGAAGCCGCAGCGGATGATGGCAAAGTCGATGCCGGCAGCCTTGGCCTTTTCCCAGTCGATCTCGCCCTGGAACTTGGATACGTCCATGCCCTTGAGCACCGCGGCGGGCATGGCCCGGCCGCTTGTGTTGAAGTAGTAGCCCAGATCGTTCTTCTGCCAGGCCGCGGCGGGCGTGCCGAAGTCCGCCTCGGCGGGGCCTTTCTCCTCTGCCGAGCAGCGCACCAGCACCACCGACACAATGACCACGACCAGCAGGCAGAGCAAACACAGCCCCAGCACAAGGCGGCTGCGGCGGCGTTTGGCGCCGGGACGTTTCTTTTTCTTCGGCGGCGGGGGCGCGTCGGGGCGCGGGGCCGTTTGCCCGGCCTGCGGGGCGGGCGCAGCCGTCCGGGCAGGGCGGCGGTAGACTTTGCGTTCTTCTGGCACGGTGCGTTACCTCTCTTGGGCAGATTTTATGCTGTGGATAGATAATATTAGTGTAGCATTTTGTCGAAGAAATTACAATCAGAAACGCGGGATATTGGGGAAATTTTACAGAATAAAAAAGCGGCGGCCAGCTCCCTGACCGCCGTTCTTTGCCGTGCCTCGCTCGCCGTATCGGCACTTAGAATTATGCGGTATTGCCCTTATACAATTTCCACTCCCTGCACGTCCAAAAATAATACGGCACCTCAAACGCCAGCATGACGCACCAGCCGACGGCACAGGCAAAGGCGATGCCGGGCAGGCCCACCCGCGGGGCCAGCACCGCAGCAGCGGCAGCGCGCAGCCCCGCCTGTAAGCAGGTGCCGATCAGCGTCGTCGTCATCTTGCCCATGCCGCGGTAAAAGCCCTGGAAGCCGTTCGTCAGCGCGGGCAGGGCGTAGAACACCGCCATGCAGCCCAGATACGTGCTGCCCAGTGCAATGACGTCGGCGGCCCCCTCCTCTGCCACAAACAGGGACAGGATGCCCCGGCGCAGCAGCAGCGTCAGGCTGCCCATCAGCAGCCAATAGCCCAGCTCCAGCCGCAGGCCCACCGCAAAGCCGCGGCGGATGCGGGCGGTCTGCCCGGCGCCGCGGTTCTGGGCAATGTAGGTCGTAATGGCCGTGGCAATGCTCTGCTCCGGCGTGAAGGCAAAATCGTCCACCCGCGTGACCGCGTTGAACGCCGCGATAGCCCCGACCCCCAGCGCGTTGACCTGCCCTTGAATGAGCACTTTGCAGATCGGCTGCACGGCCTGCTGCACCGCCGTCACCGCGCCGTAGCGCAAAATCGGCCCCAGCAGGTCGCGGCGGATGCGCCACTGCCCCTGCCCGGGGCAGAGCTCCGGCACGCGGCGTGCCATGTAGACGGCGGCCAGCAGCGCGCTGGCGGCCTCGGCCACGACCGTGGTCACGGCGCTGCACACAATGCCGAAGCCCAGCCCGCCAATTAAAATGAGATCCAGCACCGCGTTGAGCACGGCGGAGAACGCCAGGAATTTCAGCGGCGTTTTGCTGTCGCCGACACTTTTCAGGCCCGCCGCCAGCGCGTTATAGAAAAACGTGAACGGCGCGCCCAGGAACGTGATGCGCAGGTAGATGCCGGTGATGCCAAAAATCGAGTCCGGCACGGCCAGCGCGCGCAGGATCCACGGCGTCAGCGCACAGCCCAGCGCCGCGGCGGCACAGCAGAGCGCCGCGCCGAACAGCAGCGTCGTTGCCAACGTCTCTTTTAAGCGGGCGGTCCGTTTTGCGCCGAACGCCTCACTCATCAGTACGCCCGCGCCGATGCACAGGCCGCTGATGGCCAAAATCACCAGATTCATGACCGGCCCGGCCACGCCCTCGGCGGCCAGCGCGTCCTGCCCGATGAACCGCCCCGCGATGATGGAATCCACCGCATTGTACGCCAGCTGCAGCCAGTTTGCCAGCAGCAGCGGCACCGCATACAGAAAGAGGTGCCCCAGCGGGGCACCCTTTGTCATATCACGCATGATTTACTTTTTATCCTCTTCGGTCTCGGCGACGATGTAGATGGGGCGGTGCTTGACCTCCAGGTAGGTCTTGGCGAGGTACTCGCCCACAATGCCGGTGCAGAACAGCTGGACGCCGCTGCACAGCAGAATGATGCAGACCATGCTGGGCCAGCCGGAGGTCGGGTCGCCGAACATCAGCGCGCGGACGACGACAAAGAGGATGCCGATGAACGCGAGGATGCAGAACAGCACGCCCGCCCCCGCCGCGATCAGCAGCGGCGTGGTGGAGAAGCCGACGATGCCCTCGATGGAGTACTTGAACAGGCCCCAGAAATTCCACTTGGTCGTACCGGCGACGCGCTCGATGTTCTCATAGTCGAACCACTTGGTCTTGAAGCCGACCCAGCTGAAAATGCCCTTGCTGAAGCGGTTGTACTCGGCCATGCTGAGCACAGCGTCGGTCATTTTGCGGCTCATTAAGCGGAAATCACGCGCACCGTCGACAATTTCCGTATCGGACATCTTGTTGATGATCTGGTAGAACTTGCGGGCAAACCAGCTGCGCAGCGGCGGCTCGCCCTTGCGGGTCGTGCGGCGGGTGGCGGCGCAGTCGTACTCGCCGGTCAGCAGCGTGTCCAGCATCTGCGGCAGCAGCGCGGGCGGGTCCTGCAGATCAGCGTCCATCGTGGCGACGTAATCGCCTTTGGCGGCCTGCAGGCCCGCGTAGATACCGGCCTCCTTGCCAAAGTTGCGGCTGAACGAGACATACCGCACGCGGGGGTCCTGTGCGTGCAGCGCACGCGCGACGCGCAGCGTGCCGTCGCGGGAGCCGTCGTCCACAAAGATAAACTCAAACTCCGCGCCGTGGCTGGCTTTCATCTCCTCCGCCACGCGGGAGGCTTCTTTATAAAAAAGCGGCATCGCTTCTTCTTCATTGTAACAGGGTACGATCAGACTGATGAGCATGGTGTGACCTGCTTTCGTCAAGAAATTTAGTATTTTTTATTATACCGTAGTTGACGGAGTTTGTAAACAGGGACTATTGAACCACGTGCGCTTTGTTAGGTGCGGCGAAATATTTGCATCGCAATAGCGGCAGCGTCATCGGAGGGGTCAAGGCCCCTCCCTACAGTACCGCGTTCACGGGTGCTTTGTAGGGAGCGGTCTTGACCGCTCCGGGGAACTTTGCGGCAGCCGTCCACCAAAAAAGGCAGAGCTTTCGCTCTGCCTTAGAGTGCTTATAAAATTTTAGCCTTTGACTGCGATATTGACCAGCTTGCCCTTGACATAGATTTCCTTGGCAATGGTCTTGCCGGCGATGGCTTCGGCTACGGCGGGCTCGGCTTTGGCGGCGGCGATGGCGTCCGCGTTCTCGATGGCGGCGGGCACCTTGATGCGGGCCTTGACCTTGCCGTTGACCTGCACGGCGATCTCAATCGTCTGCTCGACGCACTTGGCCTCATCGTAGGTCGGCCAGGCGTGGTAGGCCAGCTGCTCGGTGTGGCCCAGCTGCTGCCACAGCTCCTCGGTCATGTGGGGCGCAAACGGGTTCAGCAATTCCAGCAGGACCTCGTACTCGGCCTTGGTCGCACCCCCCTGATCGCTCAGCGCGTTGACGTAGATCATCAGCTGGGCAATGGCGGTGTTGGCCTTCAGCGCGTCAATGTCCTCGCCGACCTTCTTGATGGTGCGGTTGGCAACGGCCTCCAGCTCGGGGCGGACGCCCTCGCCGGGAACGAGCTTCTCGCTCATCGACCAGATCTTATCGAGGAAGCGTTTGCAGCCCTTGATGGAGGAGGTGTTCCACGGGGCGGCCTTCTCAAAGTCGCCGATGAACATCTCATACAGGCGCAGCGTGTCGGCGCCGTACTCGTTGACCACATCGTCGGGGTTGACGACGTTGCCGAGGGACTTGGACATCTTGACGATGGGGTGCTCGGCCATCTCGCCGTACTTCTCGACAAGGGCCTTGCGTGCGCCCTTCTCGTCGCCGTACTCGGCCAGCAGGCGCTTGCGCTCGGCATCGGGCTGGTTCTCAAAGGCATGGGGGTTCAGGCCCAGGATCATGCCGTGGGAGGTACGCTTCTGGTACGGCTCCTTGGTGGGCACAACGCCGATGTCATACAGGAACTTGTGCCAGAAACGGCTGTACAGCAGGTGCAGGGTGGTGTGCTCCATGCCGCCGTTGTACCAGTCCACGGGGCTCCAATACTCGAGCGCCTCCTTGCTGGCGATGGCGTCGTGGTTCTTCGGGTCGCAGTAGCGCAGGAAATACCAGCTCGAACCGGCCCACTGGGGCATGGTGTCGGTCTCGCGCTTGGCGGGGGCACCGCAGCAGGGGCAGGTCGTGCTGACCCACTCGGTATGGCGCGCCAGCGGGCTTTCGCCGTTCTCGCCCGGCTCAAAGTCCTTGATCTCGGGCAGGCGCAGGGGCAGCTCGCTCTCGGGCAGGGGCACCCAGCCGCACTTGTCGCAATAGACCATGGGGATAGGCTCGCCCCAGTAGCGCTGGCGGCTGAACACCCAGTCGCGCAGCTTGAAGTTGACCTGCTTGTGGCCCTTGCCGTTTTCCTCGAGCCAGGCATACATCTTGTTCTTGGCATCCTCAACGGACAGGCCGTTCAGGAAATCAGAATTGACCAGCGTGCCGGTGGCCACATCGGTGAACGCCTCCTTGTCGAGGTCGCTGGGGGTATTGCCCTTGACGACCTCGATGATGGGCAGGCCGAACTTTTTGGCAAACTCCCAGTCGCGGGTGTCGTGGGCGGGCACGGCCATGATGGCGCCGGTGCCGTAGGTTGCCAGGACGTAGTCGGAGATAAAGATGGGGATCTCCTTGCCGTTGACGGGGTTGATGCCCTTGACGCCCTCGATGACAACGCCGGTCTTTTCCTTGTTCAGCTCGGTGCGCTCGAAGTCAGACTTGCGGGCGGCCTCCTCCTGATAGGCGGCGACGGCGTCGGCGTTCCGGATAAGGCCCGCGTCGACCCACTTTTTGATGAAGGCGTGCTCGGGGCTGATGACCATGTAGGTCGCACCGAACAGCGTGTCCGCGCGGGTGGTGTAGACCGTCAGGGTGTCGCCCGCGGTGGTGTTGAAGTTGATCTCGGCGCCGTGGCTGCGGCCGATCCAGTTGCGCTGCTGGGTCTTGACGCGGTCGATGTAATCGACGTCGTCCAGGTCGTTGATCAGGCGGTCTGCGTAGGCCGTGATCTTCAGCATCCACTGGCTCTTGTTCTTCTGGACAACGGGGCTGCCGCAGCGCTCACAGACGCCGTTGACGACCTCCTCGTTGGCCAGAACGACCTTGCAGCCGGTGCAGTAGTTGACGGTGGTCTCCTTCTTGTAGGCAAGGCCCTTCTTGAACAGCTGGATGAAGATCCACTGCGTCCACTTATAGTACTCGGGGTCGGTGGTGTTGATCTCGCGGTCCCAGTCAAAGGACAGGCCCAGCGCCTTGAGCTGGCTCTTGAAGCGGGCCACATTCTGGGCGGTGACGATCTCGGGGTTGATGTGGTTTTTCAGGGCGTAGTTCTCGGTAGGCAGGCCGAAGGCGTCCCAGCCCATGGGGTACAGGACGTTATAGCCGCACTGACGCTTTTTGCGCGCGACGATGTCCAGCGCGGTGTAGCTGCGCGGATGGCCGACGTGCAGGCCCGCGGCGGACGGGTACGGGAACTCGACCAGCGCGTAGAATTTAGGCTTGGAATGGTCGATCTCGGCATGGAAGGTATCCTCGTCCTCCCAAACCTTCTGCCATTTGGCCTCAACTGTTTTAAAGTCGTACTTCATAAATTTCTCCCCACTTTTCTTTTCAAATAAGAAATAATAAATAATAAATTTGGTGGACCGCCGCTTGCGCGGCTTAAAAATGGGGATACGGGGTTACTTTTGTTTTGCCCTGCGGGGCAAAACTCCACATTCTTTATTATTTATTATTTTTTATTTATTCTTTCGACGTCTCGGCGTCGTCCGGCATCCACTCACTGGCGGGCACAACCGTGGCGTCGGCCCAGAGGTGCTCGAGGTCGTAGTAGTCGTGGGCCTCCTGGGTAAAGACGTGGACGATGACGCTGCCGTAGTCCAGCAGCACCCAGCGTTTACCGTCGTGGCCCTCGGTGCGCAGCACCTTGACGCCCTCGCGGTCCAGCTGGAACTCGGCCTCATCGGCCAGTGCGCCGACATGGGTGGTGGACATACCCGTGGCAATGACGAAATATTCGGTGACGGTGGTCAGGTCCTCCACGGCCAGAATGTGGACGTTGACGGCCTTCTTTGCGTCCAGCGCACGCGCCAGACGAATGGCAAGTTCTTTGCTTTCCATAGATGTTCTCCTTAAAGGGGTAGGTTTCGGGCTGCGGGAGGTTCTCTCCCCCACCCGCTGCGGCGGGAGCCCCCTCGCAGAGGGGGCCAAGGGCCTTGCCTCCCTCTGCGAGACAGACTCCCCCGATACGGGGGAGGTGGCCGTCAGGCCAGAAGGGGAACGGTGGCCCGCAGGGCCGGAGGGAGAGAACCTTGCGGTTGCCCGAAGCATTTTCTATTTACGTTTTACGCTGCCGGCTGGCTCTCGGTATCGGTGGAATCCGTGTCGGTGCTCTCGCTCTCCGCCGTGGACTCGGACGCCATGATGTCGGTGACCTGGTTGGAGCCGTCGAGGTTATCGTTCTTCTGCGCGTCGTCCGCCTCGGCCATCAGGCCGCCCATCTGCTGGATCTTCGGGTCGGTGGCCGTGTAGCCGGACAGGTCAATGACATTGTCGCACAGGTTCAGCTGGCTGGCATCGACTGGACCGGTGTTCTCGCGGAAGTACTGGTTCAGCAGGTCCGCATCCGCCTGCCGCGCGGGGTACAAAAGCGACTGGCCGTTGTACTGCGGGCCGCTGATGACCGGCATCTGGCAGATCATGATCTTGCTGGAATCAATTTTCAGCATACTGATGGCAAAGCTGATGAGTTCGGACGCGCTGAGGTTCGTCTCCATATAGTTCAGCACGGCGGGGGTCAGCTTGGCGACGTCCCAGATGTTGCCGATGCTCTTGAGCTTGCGGAACAGCGCCGCGTAGAACTGGCGCTGCATGTTCAGGCGGCCAATGTCGCCGTCGGGGTAAATTTTACGCGCACGCAGCAGGAACTCCATCGACGCACCGTTCAACGTCTGGTAGCCGGCGTGAATGACGCTGTCTCCCAGCCCCAGCGCGGCATAGTCTACATCCATGGGGACGTTGATCTCCACGCCGCCGAACAGGTCTACCAGCTCGGTCAGCATTTCCAGACGGATCGTGACAAAGCCGTCGATATGCAGCTTGTACTGGTCTGCGACCAGCTCACACAGAGCGGCCATATTGTTGTTGCCGTCGCTGCCCTGGGTCTTGGCCACGCCGTTGATGCGGAAGTTGCCGGAGACGCTCGTGTCCGTCGTGACCATCGTATCACGCGGGATCTGCAGCATCTTCATCTCGCCCGTCTCATTGTTGAAATGGACGTACAAAATCATATCGGTCATGCCGTCGTTGACGTTGGAGTCATTGGCCGCACCTGCGGACAGATCGCCGGTGGACGAACGGTCAACGCCGGTGACAAGGATGTTGAACTCCTTGCCCTGGAATTCCTTGGGCGTGTTGATGAGCTGGTTCAGCTTGATGTTGCCGCCCGCCGGGGTGATGGCCCCCATGATGAGCGCGAGCGCACCGCCGAAGATCAGCGCGATGACCAAAAGCGTGATCAGCAGGATCTGCCACCAGCGGATCTTTTTCTTCTTTTTCCCGTTTCCGCCCTTGCCGCTGCTGCCCTTTTTGCCGGACTTTCTGCCCTTTGCCTTGCGCGGGGCATCGTCCTCATCGCGCGGGGGCTTGCGGCTGCCGCCATTGCCGCCTGCGGCGGTGCGGGGCGCATGGGCTGCGGGCTGCGGGGCATCCGCATGCTTTGTGCGGCGGGGCTGCGCGGCAGCCTCCTCCAGCCGGATGCCGCCGACGGGGGCCGGGGCACCGGGGGCCTGCGCCTGGGGGCGCGGGGCGGGCTGTCGCCCCTGCCGCGGGGCCGCGGGCTGCTCATACAGCTGGGCGGCAGCCTGCCGGGTGCGCTGCTCCGGCTCCGGCGGGCGGTTCACGGTGCGGCGGGGGCGCTGCACCTGAAACTGCAAGGTATCGCCGTATCTGCGCTCGGCAGCGGCGCGGTAGGCCATGGCCTGCCGCTGGGCGTAGGTCAGCTCACGGGGCTTTTCCGGTGCGGGCGCAGCCTGCTGGGCACGCTCCTGTACCGGCGGCTCGGGTGCGGGGGCAGGCTGCCCGGTCACAACGGGGCGCTGGCTGATATGCCGTCCCTGAGCCGTGCGCATGGGCTGCTGCACGGTGCGGCGGCGGGCATTCTGTTCGGCCAGCTGTTGGGCGCGGCGGCGGGCAGCCTCATACTGCTCCTGATCCAGCCCGCCCGATGCACTGCCGGTATACAGCTTACGCGGTTCGCTCATTACATTTCCTCCCTGCTCTGTGGAGTGTTTTTATTCAAGGTGTGCTTTTGCATACTCATAAGCGGCGACGCTTTCAGGGTCCAGCGAGCCGCCCTTTTCTTCCACAAAATCAATGCTGCGCTTGAGTGCGTCGCAAAGAGCCCGGTCCAGATCCTGCATTTCCAGCGCGCGCAGGTCGTCTACGCCGGGCCAGTCGCGCTCGGCGCTGGTCATATCGGCCAAATAGATGATCTTATCAAGCTTGGACATTCCCGGCTTGCCGGTAGTATGGCAGCGGATGGCAGACAAAATTTCCGGGTCGGTGATGCCCCATTGCGTTTCGGCCAGGATGGCGGCGGCGATGCCGTGCCAGACCGGCAACGGACGCGCGGGGGCATTTTCTGCTATTATAGCATTATCGGCAAAAATCTGCAACAACTCCTGCTTGGGCAGTTCCTTGGCGGAATCGTGCAAAATTGCCGCCATAGCGGCCTTTTCCGGGTCTGTGCCCCAGCGCTTGGCAAGTTTTACAGCCATTTTTTTTACATTTTTCGTGTGCGTCCAGCGCTTTTCGCTCAGGCGGGCCTTAACCAACTTCTTGGCTTCGGAGTAATCCATGGCGTTTTTCCTTCTCCTGACTGGCTGTAGGGGCCGGACATGTCCGGCCCTCCACTTTGCCGTGATTGCCCTTGAACGGGTGGTGTATTTTTATGCTGCGGGCCGGGCATGCCCGGCCCCTACAGAGCAGTCTTTTCGGGTCATGCGTAGGGCGGGGTGCCCTCACCCCGCCGCGGCGGCCTGGGGGCAGGCCGCCCTACAGGCTCCCGTACAGCCGATGCTCCTTTATCACTGCCAGCACCTCCGGCGGCAGCACCTCCGGCCACTGCTCCCGCGGGATCTTCCCGCTGCGGATGTCGCTCGACGCGCAGGGGTAGCTCTCGGCGCGGGCAAAAAGAACGCGGCCCCCGGCCTTTTTCAGTTCTGCGGCGGCAGCGTGCAGGGCGGCCTCATCGGTGCCGGTACGGCTCTCGACGACGAGGGCAGCCATTTTCAGCATATCCTGCCAGCGGTACCATTTCTGAAACGTCAGCAGCATGTCGCTGCCGACGCAGAGGTACAGCGCGCCGTCCGGGTCTTGGCTGCGCAGCCATTCCAGTGTGTGCACGGTGTAGCTGCGCCCGCCCCGGCGTATCTCCCAATCGCTGACCTGCACCGCCGGGGACAGCGCTGTAAAGCAGGCACACATCTGCAGGCGCAGCTCTGCCGGGGTGGCGCTGGCGTGCTTGTGGGGCGGCGTGCCCGCGGGCATAACGAGGGCGCGGTCCGGCTGTACCAGTGCCAGTGCGGCGCGCAGGTTGTTCATGTGGCCGTTGTGGGGCGGGTCGAACGTCCCGCCGTAGAGCAGTGTTTTCATTTTGCCAGCACGGCGGTGTAGGCGCTTTCCTTTTTCTTCTGCTTGAACAGCACGAATTTGCGGCCAATGACCTGCACGCACTCGCAGTCCAGCGCCTCGCACAGGATGTCGGCGGCCTCGCGGGCGGAATATTCGCTGTTTTCCAGCACCTTTACTTTGATAAGCTCGCGTGCGGCGATGCAGTCGGCGATGCCCTGCCTGAGGGTGTCGTCGATCTCGCCCTTGCCGATCTGGTAAACGGGGTCCATCGTGTTCGCCGCGCTGCGCAGAGCCGCGCGCTGTTTGCTGGTAAGTGCCATAAATTATCTCCTTTTTATTGTATATATCTCGGTAGGGGCCGGGCATGCCCGGCCCCTACAAAGGCTTCCCCCGAGGGGGAAGCTGTCGCCCGCAGGCGACTGATGAGGGCAGAGTCCACGGCAGTTTCCCGTTCACGGGTACCCGCCGCAAGGCTGCCCCTCATCCGGCCTCGGGCGGGGCCTCGGCCACCTTCCCCCAAAGGGGAAGGCATTTATCCCAAAAATTCGGGCAGCTTTTCTGCCAGCTTCTCCATCGCCCGGCCGCGGTGGCTGATGGCGTCCTTCTCGTCGGGGGTGAGCTGGGCGTAGCTGCGGCGTTCGGTGTTCGGGCGCTTGCCGTCGGGTGCGCCGTACTCGTCGGGGATGAACAGCGGGTCATAGCCGAAACCGTAGTCGCCGTTCTGCAATGTAAACGCAATGCGGCCCGGGCACTCTCCCTCGACCTCCAGTGCGCGTCCGTCCGGCAGCATGAAGCAGACCGCCGACACGAACTTTGCGCCGCGCTGTTCCTCCGGCACGTCGGCCAGTTCCCGCAGCAGCTTTGCGTTGTTCGCGTCGTCGTCGCCGTGATGCCCGGCGTAGCGGGCGCTGTAGACGCCGGGCGCACCGTGCAGCGCATCGGTGCAGAGGCCGGAGTCATCGGCCACGGTGGGCAGGCCGCTGGCCTTGCAGAACGCTTCGGCCTTGATGCGGGCGTTCTCGGCAAATGTCGTGCCGGTTTCCTCGGGGTCAAGGTCGATCCCCAGCTCCCGCAGGCTCTTGACCTCATGGCCCATGCGTTCCAGAATGCGGCGCAATTCCTTCAGCTTGCCCGCGTTGTTGCTGGCGGCGCAAACGATCATGCTTCGCTCTCCCCTTCCTCTTTTTTTCCGTCCTTCTGCAGGGCGGATTCCGGCAGCAGGCTTTCGACGAAGGTCTGTGCGTCAAATTCCATCAGGTCGTCGATCTTCTCGCCGACGCCGATGAAGCGGATGGGCAGACCGAGGTTCTCCCACACAGAGACCGCGCAGCCGCCGCGGGGCGTGCCGTCGAGCTTGGTCAGCACCACGCCGGTGGCGTTGGCGGCCTTGCAAAACTCCTCGGCCTGGCTGATGGCGTTCTGGCCCGTGATGGCGTCGAGCACCAGCAGCACCTCAAGGCTCGCCTCGGGACTGGCCTTCTTGACGCTGCGGGAGATTTTGGACAGCTCGTCCATCAGTCCCTTCTTGTTGTGCAGACGTCCGGCGGTGTCGGCAATGACCATGTCGTAGCCGCGGGCGTTGGCGCTCTTGACGGCGTCGAAGATGACCGCCGCAGGGTCCGCGCCCATGCCGGCCTGGACCAGCGGCACGCCGGCGCGCTCGGCCCAGAGCTCCAGCTGCTCACTGGCGGCGGCGCGGAAGGTATCGCCCGCTGCCAGCATGACGCGGCGGCCCTGCTTTTTGTACAGGCCGGCCAGCTTGGCAATCGTCGTGGTCTTGCCGACGCCGTTGACGCCGATGACCAGAATGACGGCGGGCTTGCCGTCCAGATCCATCGGGTAGCGGGGGGTCAGCTCCTGGCAGATGATGCCGCGCAGCGCGTCCAGCGCCTCCTGACCGGTTTTCAGGTGTTTTTCCTCGACCTCGTCGTGCAGCTCATCCACCAGACGCACGGCACAGGCGGGGCCTACGTCGGCCAGAATGAGCTGTTCCTCGAGCTGGTCGTACAGATCATCGTCGATCTGCGCGTTAGTCAGCGTATTGACGATGCTCTGGAAAAAGCCCGTGCGGGTCTTTTCCAGCCCGCGCTTGACCTTTTGCTGCTCCTGAAATTCCTCCTCGGAAATATCGCGTTTGAAAAAGTTGAAAAAGCCCATCGTGGCCCTCCTTACTTTTGATTTGCCGTCCCGCGGGTTTGTGTGGCTCCCCATTGGCGGGTGGTCGTATTTATGCGGCGGGTCGGGCATGCCCGGCCCCTAGATGCCATCAGGTAATAAGGTCCGCGCTCACATTATCCAGATCCAAGCGCAAAATCTTCGACACGCCGTCCTCCTGCATCGTGACGCCGTAGAGGACATCGGCGGCCTCCATCGTGCCGCGGCGGTGGGTGATGACAATGAACTGGGTGCGGTCCGTCATGCGGCGCAGATACTGCGCATAGCGCGCGACGTTTACGTCGTCCAGCGCGGCCTCGATCTCATCGAGGAAGCAGAACGGCGCGGGGTTGACGCGCAGGATGGCGAAATAGATCGAGATAGCGACCAGCGCCTGCTCGCCGCCGGAAAGCGCGGACAGGTTCTTGATGACCTTGCCCGGGGGCGAGACCTCAATTTCAATGCCGGATTCCAGCACGTTCGCTTCATCCGACAGATACAGCCGCGCATGACCGCCGCCGAACAACTCCTTGAAAATTTGCTGGAAGTTCGCGTTGATCTGCTTAAAGCTCGCCGTGAACAGCTCCTGCATCTCGCTGCACAGCTCGGCGATCATCTTCGTCAGCTCGGCCTTCGCCTTTTCGACGTCGGTGACCTGCGCCTTCATGAAGTCATAGCGCTCCCTGACCTCTTTATATTCGTCAATCGCGCCGACGTTGACGTTGCCCAAGGCGCGGATCTTGCCGCGGACCTCGGTCACGCTGCGGCGCAGCTCGGTCAGGCTCTCAAACGGCACGCACTGGCTGCGGGCCTCGCTCTCGGTCAGCTGGTATTCTTCCCACAGCTTGCTGTTGGTGTCGTTCAGCTCGGTCTCGGCGGCGGTGCGGCGCTCGGCCAGGCGGGCCATCTCGCCGCTCATCCGCTCGCGCTCGTCGGTCAGGGCGCGGTTGTCCTGCCCCAGCTTCGAGATCGCGGCCTCCTTTTCGAGGCGGGCCGCGTTGGCAGATCGAATCGTTTCCTCCGCGGCGGCAATTTTCTGCTGGTTGTCGCCGCGCACGCGCTCTATCTCGGCGATTTTCAGCGCGTTGGCCTCGATTTTTGCCTTGGCGGCCTCAATTGCCGTCTGCAGCTCACGGGCGCGGGCATCGGCCTCGCCGGTACGGCTCCGCAAGCCCTCCAGTGCGGCCTCATGCAGGCCGACGTCCTTCTCGTCCGCCAGGCGCTGCAGCTGCTTTTCGGACAGCTCTCCGGTGATTTTTTCGCGTTCTGCCGTCAGGCTGCCCGTGCTCTCGCCCAAGGCGGCCAGCTCGGCGGTGTACTGCGCCAGCTCGGCCTCGGTGTCGGTCCGGGCCTTCTCGGCCTCGGTGCGCGCGGTCTCGTTCCGGGTCACGGCGGCCTGCTGGGCGGCGATCTCGGCCTCGATGCTCCGGGCCGTCTCGTCGTACTGGGCGGCGGCCTTCGTCAGGCGCTCGAGCTCGAGGTTCGCGCGGACGTGCTCCGTCGCGGCGTTCATGCCCTCGCCCTCGGCACCGGCCAGCTGGGCCGAGAGGTTGTCCACCTCGGCCTTGCGGGCGGCCAATTCCTTTTCCGCCTCGGTGCGTTTCTGCTCGAGCTTCGTCAGCTTGCTGCGCAGCTCGTCCAGCTCCTGCTTGCGGCTGAACACGCCGACGCTGCGGGCGGTGGAGCCGCCGGTGAACGAGCCGCCCGCGTTGATGACCTGGCCGTCCAGCGTGACGATGCGGTTCCGGTAGCCGAGGTTCCGCGCCACGGCGGACGCCTCGGTCAGGTCCTCGACCACGATGATGCGGCCCAGCAGATTGTCGATGATATGCTGATATTTCGGGTCTGTCCTGACCAGGTCGGCGGCGACCTCCGCCGTGCCGGTCAGGCGGCCCGTGAAGCGGGAGCCCTGCACGGTGTCCAGCGGCAAAAACGTAGCGCGGCCTGCGCGCTCGTCCTTCAAAAAGCCGATGGCGGCGCGGGCACAGCCCTGGTCCTCGACAACGATGTTCTGCAGCGCAAAGCCGAGCGCGGTCTCAATGGCGGTCTCGTAGCCCTTTTCGACGGTGATGATGCCCGCCACGGGGCCGATGATGCCCCGCAGCCGCCCGCCGCCCGCCGCCCGCATGACGGCCTTGACGCTCTGCTGGTAGCCGTCCATGTTGCGCTCCAGATCTTCCAGAATGTGGATGCGCTGGGCAGCGGCGGACCTTTCTCGGTCTGCCTTCTGCAGGTTGTCGGCAGCCTCGGCCTGCTGACGGCGGCGGCTGTCCAATTTCAGCTTCAGGCCCGCCTTGATGTTGTCGTTGCGGGTCACGGCCTCCTCGGCGTCCTTAAAACGGCGCTCGGCGCGGCGGCGTTCCTCGTCGGTGGCGGCGGCGCCGGCTTTCAGCTCCTCGGCCTGGCGCTGTGCCTCGGCCAGGCGGTTGGCCGCAGCCTCCCCTGCCGACTGCGCCGACGCGGCGCTGACCCTGGCGGCGGTGGCGGTGTCCTGCAGGCGGGCCATGGCGGCGTCAATGACGTCGCGGCGCTCGCCGCTGGCAGCGGCCTTTTCCTCAAGGGCACGCAGGGCCTCGCGCAGCTCAGCCACGCGGGCGTCCAGCCCGGCCATGCCGCTTTTCAGCGTCTCGATGGCGGCGCGGTGGCCCGCGGCCTCGCGCTCGATGCTCTCGCGGCCCTGCCCGGCGCGCTCCAATTCGGACGCAGCCTCGTCGATGCGGAACCGGCTGTGCTCGCTCTCGTTTTTCAAGACGGCGATCTCGCTCTCGCTGCCGGCGTTGGCCTCGGTAATGGCGCGGATATCGGCATTGGCCTGCTCGACGGCCAGCATCAGCTGCTGGGCCTCGGCACGCAGGGACGCGCTTTTTTCGTCAAACTCGTCCAGCTGGCGGCTCAGGCGGTCATAGTCGGCCTGGGCGGCCTCGTACTTGCGCTGCTGGTCGCGCAGCGAGTCGTTGGCGCGGCGGATGGCATCGACCCAGAGTGTGATCTCCAGCGTCTTGCGCTTCTCGCTCAATTCCAGAAACTGCTGGGCCTTCTCGCTGTCGCGTTTCAGGGGGCCGACGCGCTTTTCCAGCTCGCCCAGAATGTCCCGCAGGCGCTCTAAGTTGCCCTCGGCGGCTTCCAGGCGGCGCTCGGCCTCGTTTTTGCGGTAGCGGTACTTGGCGATGCCGGACGCTTCCTCAAAAATTTCGCGGCGCTCCGCTGATTTTGCACCGACGATCTCGGCAATGCGGCCCTGCCCGACGATGGCATAGCCGTCGCGGCCAATGCCGGTGTCGAGCAGCAGCTCGTACACGTCCTTTAAGCGGACGTTCTGGCCGTTGATGGAGTATTCACTCTCGCCGCTGCGGTAGTACCGGCGGCCGATCGTGACCTCGTCGGCGTCCATGTCCAGTCCGTGGTCGCTGTTGTCGATGGTCAGTGCGACGGAGGCATAGCCCATGGCACCGCGGGACTGGGTGCCGCCGAAGATGACGTCCTCCATCTTGCCGCTGCCGCGCAGCTGCTTGGAGCTGGTCTCGCCCAGAACCCAGCGGATGGAGTCGGAGATGTTCGACTTGCCCGAGCCGTTCGGCCCGACAACGCCGGTAATGCCCTCGCCGATCTCGATCTTTGTCTTATCGGGGAAGGATTTGAAGCCTTGGATTTCCAGTTCTTTCAGGCGCATTCCATGGGTACCTTTCAAAATTCTTAAAATGGTCGTAGGGGCCGGGCATGCCCGGCCCTCAACCTCGCCTTATGTACCCGTAAACGGGTCGCGATTTTTATGCCGCGGGCCGGGCATGCCCGGCCCCTACAGGGCGTCACTTATTGCAATTTTTCCAGCGCCACCTTTGCTGCGTGCTGTTCGGCGGCTTTTTTGCTGCGGCCACGGCCCTCGGCCAGCAGCTCGCCGTTGCGCCAGACGCAGACCGTAAACTGCTTGTTGTGGTCGGGGCCGGTCTCGCCGGTGACCTCGTATTTCAGCACGGCGGACGGGTCCTGCTGGACGACCTCCTGCAGACGGGTCTTGTAGTCGTCCTCGGCGGTCTTGCCCTCGGTGATGAAGGGCAGGATGAAATTGCGCGCGGCCTCCATGCCGCCGTCCAGATACAGCGCGGCAATGACCGCCTCGAACGCATCGGAGACGACGCTCGGGCGGCGGCGTCCGCCGCCAAGGTCCTCGCCGTGGCCAAGGCGCAGATACTCACCCAGCTGAATTTCCTGTGCGAACTGGAACAGTGCATCCTCGCTGACGAGGCTGGCGCGCATACGGGTCAGCTCGCCCTCGGGGCGGCCCGACTGGTGGAACAGGTAGTCCGCTACAACGACGGACAGCACGCTGTCGCCCAGAAACTCCAGCCGCTCGTTGTGGGTCGTGGCGACCTTGCTCTCGTTGGCATAGCTGGTATGGGTCAGCGCAATGCGCAGCAGCGCAGGATTTTTGAATGTATAGTGCAGGACCTCCTGCAGTTCTTCCGGTTTGTGAGCCATATTCTTTCACCTTTCCGGCTAGTCCGTAGGGGCCGGACATGCCCGGCCCTCAACCTTATCTCGATTGCCCTTTTACGGGCGGTATTTTTTATGCCGCGGGCCGGACATGTCCGGCCCCTACAGGGCAGCTTACCTTTTAAGCGTCTGCTTCTTCCTTCTGTGCGGCCACCTCTGCCAGCGCCTTCTCCATCGTGCCGCACAGGTCGTTGGCGACGCAGAGCTTGGCCTGACGGATGGCGTTCTTGATGCCCTTGGCGTGGCTGGAACCGTGCGCCTTGATGACCGGCTTCGCGGCGCCCAGCAGCGGTGCGCCGCCGACCTCCTCGGAGTCCATCATACGTTTCAGCTCGCCCAGACCGCCCTTGATGCCCAGATAGCTGAGCTTGGTGATCAAATTCTGCAAGAAGATTTTTTTCAGCATCCCCAGCAGCGTTTTGGCGACGCCCTCGGTCAATTTCAGCACGACGTTGCCGACAAAGCCGTCACAGACGACGACGTCCACGTCACCGTCCATGATGTAGCGCGGCTCGATGTTGCCCGCAAAGTGGATGCAGGGGTTTGCCTTCAGCAGCTTGTGGGCCTCGCGGTAGGTCGGCGTGCCCTTCGTGTCCTCCGCGCCGTTGTTGACAAGTGCGACCTTCGGCGTTTCGCGGCCCATGACCTTCTCGGCGTAGACGCTGCCCATCGTGCCGAAGGCGTTCAGCATTTCGGGGCGGCACTCGACGTTCGCACCGCAGTCCAGCAGCAGGAAATTCTGCTTGGCGCCGGGCATCGGTGTGGCCAGCGCCGGGCGCTTGACACCCTTGACCGTGCGCACGATGAGACTGGTGCCGACGTGCAGCGCACCGGTGGAGCCGGCACTGACAAAGGCATCGGCCTCGCCGTTCTTCAGCATGGTCAGACCCTTCACAAGGCTGGAATCCTTTTTGTGGCGCACGGCCTTGACCGGGTCATCGTGCATGTCGATGGTCTCGGTGCAGTTGAGGATCTCAAACGGTGCAAGGTCGATTTTATTCTCTTTTGCGCAGTCGCGGATGGCTTTTTCCTCACCCAGCAGCACCAGCTCCATGCCGTCGCCGAACTCCGCCGCGGCCTGGCTCACGCCCTGCAAAACGCACAGCGGGGCGTTGTCGCCGCCCATGGCATCCACTAAAATTTTCATGCTTCGTACTCCTTTACCCACGCCTGCATGGCGTCCTGCGCGGCCTGCGAAAGCGCCATGTAGCGCTCGCGCTTGTCGCGGATGATGTTGATCTCCTCGGTGCGGGGCAGGATGCCCATGTTCGCACCCATCGGCTGGAAGTCCTTGTTCGGCGTCGTGATGTAGTCCAGCAGCGCGCCGCACATCGTTGCCGCCGGGGGCGGCGGCAGCTCACGGTCCTTGAGCCGTGCAAGCATCTGGTGCGCCGCCAGCAAGCCGGACGCCGCGCTCTCCATATAGCCCTCAAAGCCGGTGATCTGCCCTGCAAAAAACACGTTGGGATGTTCTTTCAAGAGCTGCTGCTTCGTCAGAACTTTCGGGCTCTCCAAAAAGGTGTTGCGGTGCATGACGCCGTAACGCACAAATTCGGCGTGCTCCAGGCCGGGGATCATGCTGAACACCCGTTTCTGTTCGCCCCATTTCAAGTTGGTCTGGAAGCCGACGAGGTTATAGAGCGTGCGGGCCGTGTTCTCGGCACGCAGCTGGACGGCGGCCCAGGGGCGGTGGCCGGTGCGCGGGTCGCGCAGACCGACGGGGCGCAGGGGGCCGAACCGAATCGTATCCGCGCCGCGGGCGGCCATGACCTCAATCGGCATACAGCCCTCGTAGACGGTCAGATCGCCGTCAAAGTCGTGGAGCGGCGCGCGCTCGGCGGCAATGAGCGCCGCGTGGAACGCCTCGTATTCCTCCTTATTGAACGGGCAGTTCAGGTAGTCCGCCTCGCCGCGGCCATAGCGGGACGCGGCAAAAACCTTGTCATAGTCAAGGCTCTCGGCGGTCACGATGGGCGCGACAGCGTCATAAAAGCTCAGCCGATGGTCGCCGGTCAGCGCGGCGACGGCCTGTGCCAGTGCGCCCTCGGTCAGCGGGCCGCTGGCGACGAGCACAGGTGCGCTCTCGTCCAGCGCCGTGACCTCCTCGCGCCGGACCGTAATGTTGGGGTGGTTTTCCACCATTTCGGTCACGGCGGTGGAAAACACATCGCGGTCCACGGCCAGCGCACCGCCCGCCGCCACGCGGGCGGTCTCGGCGGCGTCCAACAGATGGCTGCCCATCATCTTCATCTCAATTTTCAAAAGGCCCGACGCGGAGTCGGGGCGCTCGGCCTTGAGCGAGTTGGAGCAGATCAGCTCCGCGAAGCCCGCGCTTTTATGGGCCGGGGAATATTTTGCGGGCTTCTGCTCGTACAGCTCGACCTGCACGCCGCGGTCCGCCAGCCAAAGCGCCGCCTCGCAGCCGGCCAGACCGGCACCGATGATTTTCACTTGCATAGTTTCTCCGTAACGTCTCTGTTTTCCGCAGGTTGTAGGGGCGGATACGCGCATCCGCCCGCAAGTCGGCAGCCTGTCCGCGGGTCGATGCAGGCATCGACCCCTGCAGAAGTGCCGAAAGCGGTCATTTCTTTTCAATCGCCTTCACAAACCCGCACCCCTCTTTAGCGCAGTACAGCTGGCCCTTCTTTTTAAAGAGGGTGCTGCCGCACTGGGGGCACTTTTCGGGCACCGGCTCGTCCCAGGTCATATAGTTGCACTTGGGGTAGTTGCTGCAGCCGTAGTAGACGCGGCCCTTGGCGCTCTTGCGCACCAGCATGTGGCCGCCGTCCAGCGGGCAGAGGCCGCCCGTGTCCTTGACCAGCGGGTGGGCGTTGCGGCACTCCGGGAAGCCCGAACACGCCACAAACTTGCCGTAGCGGCCAGATTTGATGACCATGGGCCGCCCGCATTTTTCGCAGATCTCATCCGTGGGGATGTCCTCGACCTTGATGCGCTTGCCCTCCATGTTCTTCTCGGCCTGCTCCAGGCTCTTTTCAAAGCCCTGGTAAAAGTCGTCGATGGTCTTGACCCAGTCCGCCTGGCCGGCTTCGACAACGTCGAGCTTTTTCTCCATGTCAGCGCTGAATTTCACGTTGACGATGTCGGGGAACTGCTCCATCATGACCGTGTTGACGGCCTGGCCGAGCGGGGTGGTTTTCAGCTTCTTCTGGTCCTTCTCCACATAGCCGCGGTCCACGATGGTCGTGATGATGGGCGCATAGGTGGACGGGCGTCCGATGCCGTTTTCCTCCAGCGCGTGGATCAGCGTGGCCTCGGTGTAAAGCGGCGGCGGCTGGGTGAACTTCTGGTCCGCCGTCAACTTTTTGAGTTTGAGGGTCTGGCCTTCCTCCAGCGGGGGCAGGGCGGTCTCCTTCTTTTTGGCGTCGTCGGTGGATTCCTCATACAGCGCGGTGAAGCCGTCGAACGAGACGCGGAAGCCCGACGCACGGAACAGGTAGTCCCCTGCCGTGATGGACGCGGAGACGGTGTCCTGAATGCAGTCGGCCATCTGGCTGGCCATAAAGCGGCTCCAGATCAGGCGGTAGAGCTTTGCGGTGTCGCCGCTGATGCTCTGCTCGACCTCGTCGGGGGTCAGCTCGGGCATAGACGGGCGGATGGCCTCGTGGGCGTCCTGCGCGGCGGTGGCGGAGCGACTTTTCCACTTGCGGGCGGTCTTGCAGACGTAGTTTTCGCCCCAGCGCTCCGCAATAAAGGTCTTGGCCGCGGCCTGAGCCTCGGCGGCAATGCGCAGCGAGTCGGTACGCATATAGGTGATAAGACCCACCGTGCCATGGCCCGCAATGTCCACGCCTTCATACAGCGTCTGGGCGGCGCGCATCGTGCGGGTGGCCGAGAAGCCGAACGCGCGGCTCGCGTCCTGCTGCAAGGTGGACGTGATGAAAGGCGGCGAGGGCTGGCGGCGGCGCTTGCCTTTTTCGATCTTCGTGATGGTATAGTCCCTGCCGTCCAGCGCGGCCAGGATGCCGTCGGCCTGCTGCTTATTGGTGACGGTCAGTTTTTTGCCATCGGCGGTGGCGGCCAGGCGGGCCGTGAACTCGCCCTTCTCGCCCTGCGGGTTCAGCAACGCGTCGATGTTCCAGTATTCGTCGGGCTTGAAGTTTTCAATTTCCAGCTCACGGTCCCGGATCAGCCGCACGGCCACGCTCTGCACGCGGCCCGCGGACAGACCGCGGCGGACCTTTTTCCACAGGAACGGGCTCAATTTGTAGCCGACCAGGCGGTCCAGCTCGCGCCGGGCCTGCTGGGCGTTGAACAGGTCGATATTGATGGCGCGCGGGTGGGCCATGCCCTCCTTGACGCCCTTCTTCGTGATCTCGTCAAAGGTCACGCGGTTGGGTGCGCTGGGGTCCAGCCCCAGAATGTTCGCCAGATGCCAGCTGATGGCCTCGCCCTCGCGGTCCGGGTCGGTTGCCAGCAGGACGCCGTCGCACTTTTTGGCCTCGGCCTTCAGCTCCTTGACGAGCTTCTGCTTGCCCTTGATGGTGATATATTTCGGTGTATAGCCATTTTCGACATCAATGCCCAGCGTGCTGGCGGGCAGGTCGCGCACATGGCCCATACTGGCCGTGACCTTGTAGCCGCGGCCCAGATACTTGCCAATGGTCTTGGCCTTGGCAGGGGATTCCACGATGACTAATTTTGGCATAAGTTACCTCAATGTTTAAATTTAGATGACACGCATGCTTCCGAGCGTTGCCTGTAGGGGCGAACATTGTTCGCCCGCCAGCTTATCGCCGCCGCAAGCGCCCCGGGTCGTCGAGGACGCCGACCCCTACAGCCGTAGGGGCGGATTCCATATCCGCCCGGGCACCTTGCCACTGCCTTCATCTATTATACTGCAATATATCTTCTTCCCGGCTGCGCCTGGGCTCCGCCCATCAGCTCCAGCTCGGTACACGCCGCCAGCACCCGTCCGGCGGGCAGGCGTGCGGCGGCGCACAGGGCGTCGATGCTTTGGGGCGTGGGCTTTAACACGGCGTAGACGGCCTGCGCATCGGCGCTGACCGTGGCCGGGTCAAACCGTTGCTGCGCCGGGGCGGCGGTCTCCGCGCCAATACCCAGTATATCCAGCGCGTCCGCGGCTTTGCAGAGCGGCTCGGCGCGATGGGTGCGCAGCAGCTCGTTTGTGCCCTCGCTCAAAGCGCTGTAGATGCTGCCCGGCACAGCCAGCACGGGGCGGCCCAGCCGCTCGGCGTGGCCGACGGTGTTCAGCGTGCCGCTGCGGGTGCGGGCCTCGGCGACGCAGAGCGCCTCGCTCTGCGCGGCAATGAGCCGGTTGCGGGCCAGAAAAGTGCCCGTCGTGCGCCCGCTGTAGCCGGGCGGATACTCGCTGCAGACCGCGCCGCCGCCCTTCTCAATGGCGGTGCGCAGCTTCGCGTTGGAGGCTGGGTAGGTCTTGTCGATGGCCGTGCCCAGAAAGGCAACCGTCGGCACATCAGCCTGCACGGCGGCGCGGTGTGCCTCGCTGTCCAGCCCGTCGGCCAGGCCGCTGACGAGCACGACGCCCGCCCGCGCCATCGCCAGTGACAGGTCAAACGCGGCCTGCCGCCCGTAGGTGCTGGGCCGCCGCGTGCCCACCATGCCCGCGTACCGCCGCCCGTTCAGGCAGGCGATGTCGCCGGTCACATAGAGCGCAAGCGGCAGGTCGGGCAGGTCCCGCAAACGGTCCGGGTATACGCCCTCGTCGGGCGTCAGCACGTCGATGCCCGACAGCAGGCAGTGGTCGAGCCGTTCCTCATAATCAAAGGGCGTCGTGTCCCGCAGCTGTGCCAGCGCGTGGGGCGTCAGGCAGGCGGGCGGGGCCTCGGTCCCGGCACGCAGGGCGTCGTACAGCTCCGCCGGGTCGGGGTAGAGCGTCAGCAGCTCCTGCGCATATTGGCAGCCCGAGCCGACGGCATCCGCCAGCCAGAGCCAGGCAAGTGTTTTGTCCATGGGCAACTCCTTGGCTCCCGCTGTGAGGGAGCTGTCGCCCGCAGGCGACTGAGGGAGAGAACTTCATCTCAACCCGAAATTTTCCGGCAATGGCAGGGTTCTCTCCCCCCTCCCGGAGGGGGCCGGGAATGCGTTACACACCCCTGAAATGCCACAGCAGCACGCTGCCCGCCACTGCCGCGTTCAAACTCTCGACGCGGTCTGTCATCGGGATGCGGACGGCCATGTCGCAGGCCTCGACGGTCCTGTCCGTCAGGCCCTGCCCCTCGCTGCCGATGACAACGCACAGCCCGCCCGGGAAATCGTTCCCGGCCTCGTCCAGCGGACGCGAACGGTAGAGTGCCGTCGCCAGCGTCGTCACGCCGCGGGCACGCAGGGCGGCCAGCGCGGCGGGCAGATCGTCGCTGTGCAGCGTCGGCAGCCGCCCCGCCGCGCCCATCGAGGACCGCAGCGTCTTGGGCGACAGCGGCGACGCGCAGCCCGGCCCCAGCACGACGGCATCAAAGCCGAACGCGGCAGCGCTGCGCAGCAGCGTACCCACGTTGCCGGGGTCCTGCACGCCCTCCAGCATCAAAATGCGGCGGGCCGTGTCCAGCGTGTCCGCGGGCGGCACGGGCGTTTCAAACAGGGCAAACACGCCCTGATTGGATTTGGTGCCGCTTAATTTTTCGGCCACATGGGGCGCGATCTCGGCGGGGTCGAATCGGGCCAGCTCGGGCGTTTTTGCCAGCGCCGCCGCCGTGGCGTACATCGCACGCGGCGTGCAGCTTTTGGCCAGCTCCAGGCAGAGCTTCGGCCCCTCGGCAAAGAAAAGCCCGTCGGCGGCGCGCTGCTTTTCTGAGTCGCGCACCGCGCAGGCGTATTTGATCTTAGCGTTTTCGCGGCTTGTGATCGTTTCCATTGTAGCGCCCCTTTTGGATAAAATCAACTGATTTGTATGAATAAAGGGAAACGGCAGTCTGCCGGAAGGCCGTCCCTCATCCGTCGGCGGTCGGGGCCGCCGACACCTTCCCCCGAAGGGGAAGGCTCCACAGCCTCAAGCCTTCTCCCCTTGGGGGAGAAGGTGGCCCGCAGGCCGGATGAGGGGAGAGCTTTCCTTGGTTGCCCGCTTTTTTGCCATTTCCCCCTTTAAACACAAAAGGACTCGCGCGTGTGCGCGAGTCTTTTATGCAAGCTATTACAGAGCCTTCTTGGCGGTCTCGACCAGAGCGTTGAAGCTGGCGGGATCGTGGATGGCCATCTCGCTCAGCATCTTGCGGTTCAGCTCGATGCCGGACTTCTTCAGGCCGTTCATGAAGGTGGAGTAGTTCATGCCCTGGGCACGAACAGCGTTGTTGATGCGGGTGATCCACAGGTTGCGGAACTGGCGCTTCTTCTGCTTACGGCCGACGAAAGCGTAGTTGCCGCTCTTCATAACGGCCTGCTTGGCCATGCGGAAGTGCTTGGACTTAGCACCGTAGTAACCCTTTGCGAGCTTGAGAGTCTTAGCACGACGCTTGTGCGTCATGGTAGCGCCTTTAATACGAGCCATGTTTTATATCTCCTTTGTCTGTAACTGGTAGTAACTGACCTTTAAATGTCTTAGTGATTAGCCACCGTAGGGCATCATTTTCTTGACGGCAGCCTCGTTGGTCTTGTCGACGTACTTGGGCATACGCAGGCCGCGGGTGAGCTTGGTGGTCTTTTTGGTCAGGATGTGACGGCGCTTGGACGCATTGCGCTTGATCTTGCCGGAAGCAGTCATCTTGAAGCGCTTCTTGGCGCCGGAAAGGGTCTTGAGCTTCATTTTAGCCATTGTTGTTTCCTCCTAGAGAGTTTACTTTCTTACTTGTTGGGAACGGGGGACATGAACATCATCATGCTGCGGCCCTCAAGCTTGGGCTGCTTGTCGATGACGGCCTTGCCCTCCAACGCCTCGGCAAAACGCTTGTGGACATCCAGACCCAGGCTGGTATGTGCCATCTCACGGCCGCGGAACCGGATGCTCACCTTGAGCTTGTGACCCTGCTGCAGGAACTTGGCAGCCTGGTTCACCTTGGTGTTGAAGTCGTTGGTGTCGATGTTCAGGGAAAGGCGGATCTCCTTGAGTTCAACCACTTTCTGGTTCTTCTTGGCTTCCTTTTCCTTTTTCTGCATCTCGAACCGGTATTTACCGTAATCAAGAATTTTGCACACCGGCGGCTTGGCCTGCGGCGCGACCTTGACGAGGTCAAGGTCCTTGTCGATAGCCATCTTCAGTGCGTCGCGCGGGCTCATAATGCCCATCTGCGCGCCATCTGCCCCGATCAGGCGGATTTCTTTGTCGCGGATCTGCTCATTGATCTCCAGTTCGTTGGATTTGCTGTTGCTGGCGATTGTAACACACCTCCCACAAGTGTATGATAATGACAAAAGCGGCTGCCATTGAAAGCAGCCGCCGAACATACGAAGTTGCGCACCTGTTGTGCGTAATCATGGTATGACCCGGGGCTTTTGCAAACCCTCAAGGTGAGCCGACGGCCTACTGCCGGTTGCTGCTTTTTTTACAACGATTAGTTTACCACAAAAGCAAGTGCCTGTCAATAGGGTTTTTGCAGATTTTTCCGTCGAGCGGCTTCCCCCTTGGGGGAAGCTGTCAGCGGCCCCGACCGCTGACTGATGAGGGGCGGGCTTGCCGATATGACCCGTACACGGGCTGCCGCGGCAAGCTCTCCCCTCATCCGGCCCTGCGGGGCCACCTTCCCCCGCGGGGGAAGGCTTTGGGGTTCACATCCTCGCCAGATCAATTTTTTTGCAATCGCGTCGGCTTCCCCCGCGGGGGAAGCTGTCAGCGGCCCCGACCGCTGACTGATGAGGGGCAGACTTGCCGATATGACCCGTACACGGGCTGCCGCGGCAAGCTCTCCCCTCATCCGGC
>ENA-OUPA01000067-OUPA01000067.1-human-gut-metagenome-genome-assembly--contig:-NODE-67-length-88376-cov-13.3374_pt1 | contig 88376 bp, 72 predicted proteins | sample MGYA00237939_ERZ548770 | MGnify/ENA primary metagenome ERZ548770 (study PRJEB26490, sample SAMN05356877) | human gut metagenome | biome: terrestrial biome; feature: human-associated habitat; material...
CGTAAGCGCTCTAAATCCTTATCTTTTGTTAATAAGACAATTTTCACAGATTGTCTGTTATCGTTCCGAAAAAAAGTTTCTAATTCTATTTAAAATGGTATAAAAAGTTAACGAATATACAAAATGCAAAAGAATAGAGCGCAAAAATCCAGACTGGTCAAAAAACAGCGTTTGACCGGCCTAGATTTTTGCGCTTAAATCCTTTAAATCCTCTTGCGCTCCTCTAAATTTCGTGCTAGAATTAGACCAAAATTATGTATGATAGCTTTTTTTCTATCAAAAGTATAGGACAATCTGTGAATTTTGTCCTAAATGATGAGATGAAGGCGTTCCAACTGGCGGGCATGCTCCGCGCCGCTGGAAATCAAATAGATCCGCGTGGTTTCCAACGAGCTGTGGCCCAGCACGTCGGCCAGCTTGGCCACATCCCGGCAGGCGCTGTAAAACACCCGGGCAAAGAGGTGCCGCAGGTTGTGGGGGAACACCTTGCTGGCGGCTACGCCGGCCTTGGCGCACAGGGCCTTCATCTCCGCCCAGATCTGCTTGCGGGAGATGGGGCTTCCCCTTCGGGTGCGGAAGATCTCCCCAGAGGCCGTTTTCTGCTTTTTGGCGTATTGCAGCAGCTTTTTCCGCAGCCTTTGGGGAATGAGGATGGTGCGGATTTTCCCCTTTAGGGAGACCTCCGCCCGTCCGGCCCGGGCCGCCTCTACGGTGAGATACTGCACCTCGCTGACCCGGATGCCCGTGGAACAGATGGCCTCCATCAGCAGGCCCAGGCGCTCCTGCCTCAGCCTTCCTGCGGCGGCCAGCAGCCGGGCATACTCCTCCCGGGTCAGCTCCCGGCTGTCATCCCGAAACATCTGCCGCTGCACCCGCAGCGCCTTCACCCGGCAGTCCTCACAGCCCAAAAATTTGAACAGCTGGTTCAGCGGCACCAGCATGGCGTTCACAGTGCCCGGGCGGTAGCCTTTTTGAACCAGGCAGCTTTTCCACGCGCTGGCCGCCTCCTTTGTCACGGGCTTCCCATCCAGCCAGGCGCAGAACGCCCTTACATGGCGCAGGTAGTTTTCCACCGTTCCGGCGCTGCGCTCCTCCTGGCGAAGCTGTTCCGCAAAGGCGCGGATGGTCTCTGGGGTAATGGTCATTTAAAAAACCTCCTAACAACAGACTTACCCCTATTGTACCGTACTGGGGGAACCCTATACAGAGGAAGGCGGTTTGCACCCATAGAAAAATCCCCGGCTGCCTGTAAAGCAGCCGGGGATTCCATTGTGTTGAGCTTCTCTCTTTTATTTAGTATACCGCGCTTCCGCCTGGCTTTTGATAGCGCTTCTCCCATTTGCGGAACAGCCGCACCAGCACCGCCACCGACGCTACCGCCAAAACCACCTCGGCGGCAAACTGGGCATAGGCCAAACCGTACAAGGGGAACAAGGCATTCAAAAGGAACAGGGCGGGGATTTCCAGCACCACCTTGCGCAAAATGGCGAACAGAAACGCATACTGCCCCAGGCCGGTGGCCTGGAACACCCCCACCGCCAAAAAGTCGATGGCCAGAAAGGGCATGCCCAGGCAAAAACCCCGCAGGAACCGGGCGCCCAAATCCACAATCTGCCCATCCTGCATGAACAGGCTGACCCACAGGCCGGCCCCGGCAAAATAGGCAACCTCCATCAGGACAAGGAACACCAGGGCAATCCGCGCGGCAAAGAGGAAGGTCTTTTTCATCCGCCGGATATTGCCGCTGGCGTAATTATAGCTGATCAGGGGCATAATCCCCTGAGAGAGGCCCAGGGCGATCTGCACGGTGACGGAGTTGATCTTCTGGGCAATGCCCATGGCCGCCACGGCGTTGGACCCAAAGCCAGAGGTAAAGTTGTTCAGCACGCTCATGCCCGTCACGTTCAAAAGGTTCTGCACCGAGGCGGGAACCCCCACGGCAAAGACTCCCAGGACAATGTGTTTGTCCGGCTTGAACATGGAGGGTTTGACACACACATAGGTCCTGCCCCGCTTGACGTAGAGCAGCACAAAAAAGTACAGGCACGCCACGCAGTTGGAAAGGAAGGTGGCCAGCCCCGCCCCCTCCGCGCCCATGTTCAACCCCCAGGGCAGGATAAAGACCGGGTCCAGCAGGATGTTCAAAAAGCAGCCGCTCATGGTTCCAATGCTGGCGTGCATCGAAGCGCCTTCCGCCCGCACCAGGTAAGCCATCACCACATTTAAAATGGCGGGCACCGCGCCAAAGGTCACCGTCCAGCGGGCATAGCCCACCGTGGCCCCCATGGTCTCCTCGGTGGCGCCCAGCAGGCGCAGAAGGGGGTTTTGCAGCAGCGTGTAAACAATGGAAAACAGCAGCCCGGCAAAGACCGCGCAGTAAAACCCAAAGGCAGAGCTGCGGTACACCGTCTCATAGTCCTTTTTCCCCAGGGAACGGCTCATCATGCTGGAGCTGCCCACGCCGAACAGGTTATTCACCGCATTGAAGGCCAGCAGCAGCGGAGCCGCCAGGGTGACTGCGGCGTTCTGCACCGCATTGTTGAGCATGCCCACAAAATAGGTGTCCGCCAGGTTGTAAAGCACCATGACCAGAGAACTGAGCACTGTGGGCACTGCCAGCTTCATCACCGCCTTGGGAATGGGGGTGCGTTCAAACAGCTCTGTTTTCTGGGCGTCTTCCATTGCCATACCTCCTGCCGGGAAAGCCGCAAAGGAAAAAGGGCACCGCCCTTTTTCCTTTGCCCCATGCTTAATTTATATATAGTATAGCACAGGCGCCGGGCATTGACAAGGCCCGGCAGGGAGCGCCCCCCGCCGGGCGCCTTTCCCTTTTCCCCAATTTTCCTTCCTTTTCCCACCGGATATTTTCCTATGAAAATCTCTTGACAAAGAGGGCGGATTGCCTTAGAATTAGTTCGAGACCTAACAAAAATCTTTTACATCCCTTTTCCGCCCTTCCACTTCTCGGGATGGGGCCGGAGGAAGAAGCAGCCGGGAACAGTCCGGCCGGTGTCCGCACCGGCAGGGCGGTTTTCTTTCTATACCTATGCCCCCTTTTGGCAGGGATCCCGGCGGGGAAATTTTTTGAAAGGAAGGTTTTGCTATGATTCGGACTCTGGCGAAAAGTATTCGGGAATACAAGAAGCCTTCGATTCTGGCTCCCGTATTCGTCACGGGGGAAGTGGTCATGGAATGTATCATTCCCTTCATTATCGCCAACCTGGTCAACGAGATCAAAGCGGGCATCTCCATGCCCATGCTGCTGGGCTATGGCGGCGTGCTCATCCTGATGGCCGGCCTTTCCCTGGCCTTTGGCGCCCTGGCCGGCAAGGCGTGTTCCACTGCCAGCTGCGGCTTTGCCCGCAACCTGCGCAAGGACATGTTCTACAAGATCCAGGGCTACTCCTTTGAGAACATCGACAAGTTCTCCGTCTCCAGCCTGGTCACACGGCTGACCACGGACATCACCAACGTGCAGATGGCCTATATGATGATTATTCGCACGGCGGTGCGCAGCCCCTTAATGCTCATCTTTTCCTTTGTTATGGGTTTTGTCATGGGCGGGAAAATGGCCTTTATTTTCCTGTTCACCATCCCCGTGCTGGGCATTGGGCTGTTTTTCGTCACCAAAAAGACCATGCCCCTGTTCCGCCGGGTGTTCCGCAAGTACGACACCCTGAACGCCTCTGTGCAGGAAAACATCCGGGGCATGCGGGTGGTCAAGGCCTATGTGCGGGAAGACCACGAGAAGAAAAAGTTTGACCGCGCCGCCGAGGACGTGCAGAAGGACTTTACCAAGGCTGAGCGCATTCTGGCCATCAACAACCCCCTGATGCAGTTCTGCATCTATGTGGTGATGATTTTCGTCATGTCCTTTGGCTCTTACACCGTCATCACCAGCCAGGGCCTGGACCTGGACGTGGGGCAGATGTCCTCTCTGCTCACCTACTCCTTCCAGATCCTGATGAGCCTGATGATGGTCTCCATGATCTTCGTCATGGTCACCATGTCCCTGGAGTCCGCCGAGCGTATTGTGGAGGTCCTTTCGGAAGAGAGCACCCTGCAGAACCCGGAAAACCCCGTCATGGAGGTCAAGGACGGCTCCATCGACTTTGACCATGTGAACTTTAAGTACTCGAAAAAGGCCAGCCGCAACGCCCTCTCTAACATTGACCTGCACATCAAGAGCGGCGAGATTGTGGGCATTTTGGGAGGGACGGGCTCCTCAAAAACCTCTCTGATCCAGCTGATCCCCCGCCTGTATGACGCCACCGAGGGCACCGTGAAGGTGGGCGGCGTGGACGTGCGGGACTATGACCTGGAAACCCTGCGCAACCAGGTGGCCGTGGTGCTGCAAAAGAACGAGCTGTTCTCCGGCACGATCAAGGAGAACCTGCGCTGGGGCAATCCCCATGCCACCGACGAGGAACTGGAAGAGGCCTGCCGCCTCTCTCAGGCGGACGAGTTCATCCAGCAGTTCCCCCAAAAGTATGACACCTACATCGAGCAGGGCGGCTCCAACGTGTCCGGCGGCCAGAAGCAGCGGCTGTGCATTGCCCGGGCCCTGCTGAAAAAGCCCAAGATTTTGATTTTGGATGACTCCACCAGCGCGGTGGACACCCGCACCGACGCCCTCATCCGCCAGGGCTTCCGCAAATTTATCCCCGAGACCACCAAGATCATCATTGCCCAGCGGGTGGCCTCTGTGCAGGACGCCGACCGGATCCTCCTGATGAAGAACGGCGAGATTGAGGCCATGGGCAGCCATGAGGAACTGATGGCCTCTAACCCCACCTATCGGGAGATCTACACCTCGCAGAACCGCGTGAACTCTCAGGAAAAGGCAGGTGCTGAAAATGGCTGAGAAGCGACCCTCCGGCGCGAAAAGCGCCCCCATTTTGCTGCGGCTGATCAAGATGCTGTTCAGCTTTTACCCGGTTATGCTCCCCGTGGCCCTCGGCTGCATCCTCTTCAACGCCATCATCAGCTCCATCCCCTCCATCTTCATGCAGAATGTCATCTCCCTGGTGGAGCAGAGCTGGCAGGCGGGAGACTGGGCCGCCGTGGGCGGGCAGATCCTCCACTTTGTGCTCATCCTGGTGGTGCTCTATGTGCTCAGCCTGGCGGCGGGCACAGTGTTCAACCAGCTGATGGCCATTATCACCCAGGGCTCTCTTGCCAAGATGCGCGAAAAGATGTTCAACGGCATGCAGGACCTTCCCATCAAGTATTTTGACACCCACAATCACGGCGACGTGATGAGCTATTACACCAACGATATTGACACCCTGCGCCAGATGATCTCTCAAAGCCTTCCCCAGCTGATCATCTCCACCGTGACCGTCATCACCGTGCTGGCCATTATGCTCTATTTCAGCGTGTGGATGACCCTGGTGGTGCTGGTGGGCGTGTTCTTCATGGTTCTGGTCACCAAAAAGGTGGGCGGCCGCTCTTCCAAGTATTTCATCCGCATGCAGCAGTCCATTGCCGCCACAGAGGGTGTGGTGGAAGAGATGATGAACGGCCAGAAGGTCATCAAGGTGTTCTGCCACGAGCAGGAAGCCCAGGCAGACTTCGACAAGGTCAACGACGAGCTGTTCCACAACGCCGAGCAGGCCAATATCTACGCCAACATGCTCATGCCCATCCTGAACAACATCGGCAACGTGCTGTATGTGTGTGTGGCCATCGTCTCGGGCATTCTGATGATGACGGGCGCCCCCAACCTGAGCATCTCCGGCATGGCCTTTGGCATCAGCATTGTGGTGCCGTTTTTGAACATGACCAAGCAGTTCTCCGGCAACGTCAGCCAGGTCTCCAACCAGCTGAACATGGTCATCATGGGCATGGCCGGCACCAAGCGGATCTTCAACTTGATTGACGAGAAGCCCGAAACAGACGAGGGCTATGTCACCTTGGTAAACGCCAAGGAGGACAAGGATGGCAACCTGGTGGAGTGCAAAGAGCGCACCAACGTGTGGGCCTGGAAACATCCCCACCAGGCGGAAGGCACCGTCACCTATACCCGCCTACAGGGCGAAGTAGTGCTGGATGACGTGGACTTCGGCTATACCCCGGAGAAGCTGGTGCTGCACAACATCAGCCTGTACGCCAAGCCCGGCCAGAAGATCGCCTTTGTGGGCTCCACCGGCGCGGGCAAGACCACCATCACCAACCTGATCAACCGGTTTTACGACATCGCCGACGGCAAAATCCGCTACGACGGCATCAACATCAACAAGATCAAAAAGGCCGACCTCCGGCGCAGCTTGGGCATGGTGCTGCAGGACACCAACCTGTTCACCGGCACCGTAATGGACAACATCCGCTATGGCCGCCTGGAGGCCACCGACGAGGAGTGCATTGCCGCAGCCAAGCTGGCCGGCGCCCACGACTTCATCACCCGGCTGCCCCAGGGCTATGACACGCCCCTCTCCGGCAACGGCTCCAACCTGAGCCAGGGCCAGCGGCAGCTGCTGTCCATTGCCCGGGCCGCTGTGGCGGACCCCCCTGTGATGATTCTGGACGAGGCCACCTCTTCCATCGACACTCACACCGAGGCCATTGTGCAGAAGGGTATGGACGCTTTGATGACCGGCCGGACGGTGTTCGTCATTGCCCACCGCCTGAGCACCGTGCAGAACTCCGACGCCATTATGGTGCTGGACCATGGCCGCATTATCGAGCGGGGCACCCACGACCAGCTCATCGCCCAGCACGGCACCTACTACCAGCTGTACACCGGCGCCCTGGAGCTGGAGTAACCCCTCTTCTAAACGGAAAAGGACCGCCCTTCCGGGCGGCCCTTTTTTTGTGCCCCGCTCTGGAGCAGCAACCTCTTTCCAAAAAGGGAAGGGCTTCCGCCGCCCCTTTGCCCATCAAAAAAGCCGCCCTTTGGGGCGGCTTTTGCGCGTTTATGCTTTCTCCCGGAAATCCTCCAGGCGCTTTTCGTAGGCAGCCTCCACTGCCTGTTCCAGGGCCAGAGGCACATCGCCGGCGCCCATGGCCTTCAGCAGGGAACGGGTAAAGGGCGGGTTGTTGACCAGCAGGGGCCCCAACAGGTAGGTGCCGAAAAAGTGGTTCCGGCGCACCCCCTCGAAGGGGCACTTCTTGTTCAGGCCCACGCCCTTGGTCACGGTGAACAGGCCCTGCACCTCCCCTTTGGGATAGGCCATGGTAAACTGGGACTTAAAGCCCATCACCGGCCGGCCCTCAAACTCCCCCAGGAAGATGCTGTTATGCCGGTGCATCATATCCCGCCGGGCGGTAAAGGGGAACAGGCCCAGGCAGGGGATGGCCTCCCCGCCCTCCTTCTGGATACTCTCCCCCAGCAGCTCCAGGGCGTTGCCGGTAAAGAGAAAGGGCGTGCCCTGCTGGATGAGCTCCTCCAGCCGCTCCCGGTGGGGGCGCAGGCGTTCCAGCACCAGCTCTTGGGTCCGCTCGGTCATAGGGCCCAGATAAACCAGGTCCACCGGTTCTTTGGCGAAGCGGGGTTCCTCCTGCAGGGAAGTCTCCACAAATTCCGCCTGGGGCAGGCAGCGCTTCAAATATTCCACATTGCTCAGGTCCCCGTACAGGTTGCACCGCTCGGGGAACAGCACCTCAATCCGCATGGGAAGCATCCTCCTTTCCCTGCTGGGGAGCGGGCGCGGCAGCCATGCGCTCCTTCAGCTGGCCTTTGATCTGCTTAGAGAGCTCCACCGCGTACAGGTCATAGAGCATGAACAGCGTGTCCACCTGAGAGAGGTCCACCGCTGCCGCGGCATCCAGGGGATGCTCCATATGGCAGAGCTTTTCCGGCGGGATGCCCGCCATCAGCAGCCGCACATACACATCCCAGTGCCGGGGCCCCGCGGCCACCACCTGGAGGATGTCCGGGCTGTTTAAAAACTCAAAGTCCGTGTCGTACAGCCAGGCCGTGTTCTCCACCGAATGGGCGGCGTCGTGGGCGTCGTCCAAAAACAGCAGCACCGCCTTTTTGCCAGGGCAAAGGCGGGCGCTGGCACAGGCCTGGGAACAGGCAATGGGGTTCTGCCCCTTGGCCAGGTGCAGAACGAGCCGCCGCCCGTTCACCGTTACCTCGTTATAGCGGCTCTCCACAATGGTCAGCTTGTCCATGCACTGGGCCACGCGCTCCTTGGGGAGGCCGAACTCACACAGCAGGGCCACCGCAGAGAGGGCGTTGTACACATTGATCAGGTTGGTGTTGGGCAGGGGAAAGTCCTGGGGGCCGTCCACACCCTGCACGGTCATCCGCCGGCTGTGCTGGTCCAGGGCCGTCACCCGGTAGGCCGGCACAGGAGAGGCCAGCCCGCACTGGGGGCACCGGGCCCGCCCAATGTGGTGGTACCGCCGGAACTCCCACTCCAGGGGGCTGCCGCACCGGGGGCAGGAGCGCACATCCTGCACCAGGTTGCGGGGCTCCGGCACCTCGCCGGGCAGCAGGTCAATGCCGAAAAAGGCCCGGCGGTTGTGGGGCTTCAAGCTGGAGCACAGCAGGTCGTCGGCGTTTAGGACCAGCCGGGTGCTGTCGGGGATATACTGGTTCAAGATGTCCAGGATGAACTCCACATGGGCGTTGCGCTTGTAAGAGTCCCGGAAGATATTGGTGCACAGCAGCAGGTCCGGCTTGAGGTAGGGCAGAATGCGGGGGGCGCTGCGCTCATCCAGCTCAAAGACGGCCAGCTCCTTTTTGGGCCTGCCAAACAAGGTGGAGTTGGCGATTAGGCTGGAGGCCACGCCGGTGGCCACATTGGTGCCCGCCCGGTTGCAGGTGAAATCATAGCCGCACTGGGCCAGCACGTCCTCCACCAGGTTAGAGACCGTGGTCTTGCCGTTGGTGCCGGTAATGCCGATGACGGTTTTGGGCCGGGGCATGCGGCCCAAAAAGTCCGGGCACAAGATGATGGCCCAGCTGCCGGGCATAGAGGTGCCCTTGCGGCCGATAAGCTTCAGCACAAGGGCTGTGCCCTTGGCAAACAGCAGCGCAAAGTAAAAACGCAGGTTCCTTTTCATAAATCTCGACTTCTTTCCTTTTTCATAATCCCTGTTGATGGCGTGGATCCACATATTATTAAACGAATTATAAATATTATGTATCCCCTGCATACTGTAACACAACCTCCCTCTTTTTTCAAGCCTCTCCCTTGACCTTTGTCATGGATTGCGCTATGATGAGCATAGATCCTTTATTTCTAACTTGACAGGAGGAGTTTTCCATGAAAACCTTGCCCGTTGCCGTGCAGGTGTACTCTGTCCGTGAGGACGCGGAACGCGATTTTGCCGGCACTATGAAAAAGATCAAGGAGATGGGATATGACGGCGTGGAGCTGGCTGGGCTGTACGGCCTGACCCCCAAAGAGGTGAAAGCCGCCATTGAGGACGCTGGCCTGGTGGCCCTTTCCGCCCATGTGCCCTTCCAGGAGCTGGTGGCCGATATGGAGGGCACCATTGCCCAGTATGTGGAGATCGGCGTCAAGTTCATCGCCATCCCCTATCTGATGGAAGAGGACCGTCCCGGCACCCCCAAGTTCGAGGGCAACGTGAAGCTGTTTGAGGAGATTGCCAAGGCCTGCAAGGCCCACGGCATCCAGACCCTCTACCACAACCACGACTTTGAGTTCCAGAAGATGGCCGACGGCCGCTACGCCCTGGACTACATCTATGACACCATCCCCGCGGACCTGCTCCAGACGGAGATCGACACCTGCTGGGTGAAGGTGGCCGGCGAGGACCCCGCCGCTTACATCAAGAAGTACACCAATCGCTCTCCCCTGGTGCACCTGAAGGACTTCCACAAGGAGGGCAAGCCCGCCAACATGTACGAGCTCATCGGCACCGAAGTGAAAAAGGAAGAGAGCCACGGCACCTTTGAGTTCCGCCCCGTGGGCCACGGCGACCAGGACTTCGGCCCCATCCTGGAGGCCTCTGTGGAAGCCGGCGCCCAGTGGGTTGTGGTGGAGCAGGACCAGTCCAACGGACGTCCCCCCATGGAAGCCATCAACCTCAGCCGCCAGTACCTGAAAGAGCAGGGCTGGTGAGCAGTTGCCTTTGGCAACTGCCCAGAGAAGCCCTCGAATCCGGAAGGGATTCGTTTTCGCTTTGTGAAAATCCGGGCTTCTCTCCATAATAGCTCTTCTGAAAAGGCGTTCCCTTTGGGGGCGCCTTTTTCTCTCCCCCGAAAAAGGGCGGTGGCGGGAAAAACCCGCCACAACCCCCTTGGGGACAACCCCTCTCCGTGTTCCTTTTTCATACTCATTAGACAAGGCGGGAGGAAATTTGGTTACATAACTTTTTGAAAAAAGAAGGAAAAGGGCGCCCCGGCAACTTGCTTGGGCGCCCTTCTTCGGGTTATTCCAGGTTTTTAAGCAGATTCTGTGCCGTCTTTCTTCCACAGCTCTTTCTGCCTCAGCAGGAGAATCAAAGCCAAAATGCCTGCCAGCACGGCAGTGCCGGCAAAGTTCAGCCACAGGCCTGTCAGCCCCAGGGGCCAGAACACGCCGATGAGGATTACCGGGAACACCAGTGCCGTGCACACGGAAATGGCCGAGGCCGCCACCGGCTTTTCAATGGCGGACAGGAAGCTCTGGGTGGCGAAGCTGAACCACCGGGTAATGTAGGTCAGGCTGAACAGCAGCAGGGCGCTGACGGCCATCTCCAGATAGGCGGGGTCGGAATCCCCGGTGATGAAGAGACCGGCGATCTGCCGGGGGAACAGGGCCAACACCGCTGTGGTGGCCAACGCCAGGGTGATGGCCGCCGTGTAGCACCGCAGCTCAATGGCCTTGACACGCTTGATGTTGCGGGCGCCCCAGTTAAAGCCCACCGCGGGCTGGAGGGAGTCGCACATGCCGTACAGCAGAGGATGGACAAAGCCGTCCATGGTCATCAAAATGCCGTAGACGGACACAGCGTTCTGCCCGCCAATGGCCAGCAGCACCACGTTCATAATGATGGAGGTGACGCGCCCGGCAATGTTGTTCAAAAAGCTGGGCAGGCCGCAGGAGACAATCTCCCGCAGGGCCTTGGCGTGAAACCGGGGCCGCACAAACCGCAGCTGCATCTTTCCCAAAAAGAAGGGGACAAAAGCCGCAATGGCGGTGAGGGCCATGCCCAGGCTGCTGCCCAGGGCCGCGCCCCGAATGCCGATTTTCAGCACGCCCATAAACAGCAGCTCAAAGCCCATGCAGGCCACAGACATGAAGATGTTCAGGATCATGCTGCGGCGGATCTTCCCGCAAATGCGCAGGTAATTGTCCACGGCAAAGACAATGGTGGTGACCGGGGAGCAGAGAGCGTAGGTAACCAGATACTGAGTGGCCTGGTCCAGCAGCTCCCCCTGGGCGCCCATCCAGGAGAGGAAGGTCCGCCCGCCCAGGGCCAGCACCGCCCCGGAGAGGATCCCCGCCAGCACCACCATAATGCTGGCGCAGGTGAAGTAGTTGTTGGCCTCTTTCTCATCCTTGCTGCCCAGCTTGATGGAGATGGGCACCGCGCTGCCCAGGCCGATCAAATCCGCCAGGGCAAAGTTGATGATGACCAGGGGCATGGCCAGGTTGAACCCGGCAAAGGCGGTGTCCCCCAAAATGCGGCTGATGAAAATGCCGTCAGCCACCTGGTACAGGGCTGAGGCCAGCATCCCAATAGAGCCGGGGATGGCAGCCTTGAAGAACAGCTGGGTGGGCGGCGTCTGCGAAAACAGCGTCTTGTAATCCATAGAATCCCTCTCAGTTCCTATACGCGAAATTGATTTTTATTATAAACTATGGTGTTACACCATAGTCAAGAGGGCGGGAAAAGATTTCCCCGCCGCGACAGGTTGCGCGCCCCCGCGCCCCGGGGTATAATGAAAGGGCAACGGCCGGCGCTGCCCGCCAGCCCTTGGAAAGGAGCCTTGCCTGTATGAAACACACGCTTGAATCCCGGCCCAGCTGGGTACAGGACCTGGTGGTCTATCAAATCTATCCCCGCAGCTTTCAGGACTCCAACGGGGACGGCGTCGGCGACCTGCCCGGCATCTGCCGCCGGCTGGACTATCTGCAAAGCCTGGGGGTCAACGCCCTATGGCTCTCGCCGGTATACCGCTCCCCCAACGATGACAACGGCTATGACATCTCCGGCTATCAGGAGATTATGGAGGAATTTGGCACCATGGCCGACTGGGAGGCCCTGCGGGACGGGTGCAGGGCCCGGGGCATCCGGTTGATTATGGACCTGGTGGTCAACCACTCCTCCGACGAGCACCCCTGGTTTGCGGAGTCCCGCTCCTCCCGGGGCAACCCCAAAAGCGAATACTACATCTGGCACGATCCCGCCCCTGACGGGGGGCCGCCCAACAACTGGGCCTCTGTGTTCGGGGGCAGCGCCTGGGAATTTGAACCCCGGCGGGGCCAATATTACCTTCACATCTTCTCCAAAAAGCAGCCGGACCTGAACTGGGCCTGCAAGGCCCTGCGGGAAGAGCTGCTGGCCATGATGGACTGGTGGGCCCAGCGGGGTGTAGACGGCTTTCGGGTGGACGCCATCAGCTACCTGGAAAAGCCCCAGGGCTTTCCCGATTCTCCCCTGCCGCCCCAGCCGGACGGCTATTCCCTGTTCAACAACTGGGCGGCCGGCTCAGAGGGGACCCACCGGTACATCCGCATGATGCATGACCGGGTGTTCGGGCCCCGGGGCCTGGTCACGGTGGGAGAGGTCTCCCTCAACGCCCCCGAGGAGATTGCCAGCTATGTGGACCCGGACCGCCGGGAATTCACCATGGCCATCCCCTTTGTGCCCCCCGCGGTGGAGATTGCCGCCTGGTCCCCGAAGAAGCTGCTGGCAGACGCCTGCCGGGATTGGCGGCTCTTAGGGGAGCGGGGCTGGTGGGCCCGGTTCCTTTCCAACCACGACAAGCCCCGGCAGGTTTCCCTGTACGGCTCGGAGGGGGAGCATTGGGAAGCCTCTGCCAAGCTGCTGGCCCTGCTGGTCCACACTCTCCCGGGCACGCCCTTCCTCTACCAGGGAGAAGAGCTGGGTATGACCAACATGGCCTTTTCCTCCATAGAGGAGTACAACGACCCCGAGGCCAAAAACCGCTACCGCCAGCTGCTTTTGGAGGGCGTCCCTCCGGAAAAGGCGCTGCGCACCATCCAGCTGGAGAGCCGGGACAATGCCCGCACGCCCATGCAGTGGGACAGCTCTCCCCATGCCGGGTTCACCACCGGCACCCCTTGGCTGCAGGTCAACCCCAACTACACCAAAATCAACGCCGCTGCCCAAGAACGGGACCCTTGGTCCATTCTGCACTTTTACCGGCGGCTTATCGCCCTGCGGCGGGAGCAGCCCGCCCTCTCCCGGGGCGGCTTTGAGGCGCTGGAAACGGGTTCCTCCACGCTGCTGGCCTACCGCCGCCCCCACGAATCCGGCTCTCTGCTGGTGGTGCTGAACTTTTCTTCCAAGGCAGCGCTGGCCCCCAGGGGGCTTGTGCCGGAGGGGGCCCAGCCCCTGCTGGCCTCCACCGAACGGGATGGCGGCTGGCAAGGGGAGCGCCTGCGCCCCTATGAAGCCGTCCTGTTCCGGCTCCCCTAAAACCACTCTATGCAAAAAGCGCCTTGCCGGAAGACTCCGGAAGGCGCTTTTTTACTGTGGAACGCTGGGGAAGCTTTTCAGCCCTCCGGAAACTCCCGGTGGGGCTGTACCGCCATGTAGGCGGGCCGGATGATCTTGCCGCCGCCGACAAGCTCCTCAATGCGGTGGGCGCTCCAGCCGGCGATGCGGGCAATGGCGAAAATGGGGGTGTACAGCTCCATGGGCAGGTCCAGCATGCTGTAAATGAAGCCGCTGTAGAAATCCACATTGGCGGAAACGCCCTTGTAGATTTTCCGCTCCTTGGCGATGAGCTGGGTGGCCAGCCGCTCTACGTTGGCGTAAAGCTGGTACTCCTCCCCGCGGCCCTTCTCCTTAGAGAGCCCCTCCACAAACCGGGCCATAATCTTGGCGCGGGGGTCCGAGAGGGAGTACACGGCGTGGCCCATGCCGTAGATGAGCCCAGCCCTGTCAAAGGCCTCCTTATGGAGCAGCTTCTGCAGGTAGGCGGTGATTTCCTCGTCGTCGTTCCAGTCCTTCACATGCTCCTTGATGTCCTCGAACATCTTCACCACCTTGATGTTGGCGCCGCCGTGCTTGGGGCCCTTTAAAGAGCCCAGGGCCGCGGCAATGGCGGAGTAGGTGTCCGTGCCGGAGGAGGTGACCACATGGGTGGTAAAGGTGGAGTTGTTGCCGCCGCCGTGGTCCGCGTGGAGAATGAGGGCGATGTCCAGCACCTTGGCCTCCAGCTCTGTGTAAGAGCAGTCTGGCCGCAGGATGCGCAGGATGTTCTCCGCCGTGGAGAGCTTGGGGTCTGGCTGGTGGATGAACAGGCTCTGCCCATCGTGATAATGCCGGTAGGCCTGGTAGCCATAGACCGAGAGCAGCGGGAACAGGGCAATCAGCTGCATGCTTTGGCGCAGCACGTTGGGAACGGAAATATCTTCCGCGTCCTCATCATAGGAATAGAGCGTGAGCACGCTGCGGGCTAAGGTGTTCATCATGTCGCTGCTGGGCGCCTTCATGATGATATCCCGCACAAAGCTGGTGGGCAGGGTGCGGTAGAAAGAAAGAAGCTCGCAGAAGGTCTTAAAGTGCTCCGGGCCCGGCAGGTCTCCAAACAGCAGCAGGTAAGCCACCCGCTCAAAGCCAAAGTTGTCCCCCTTGGGCTGGCGGCGCACCAGTTCCTCCACGCTGTAACCGCGGTAGTACAGCTCGCCCTCGCAGGGGACGCTCTTCCCGTCCACGGTCTTGCTGGAGATGATCTCTGAGATATTGGTCAGGCCCGTAAGTACGCCCTTGCCGTTTAAATCCCGCAGGCCCCGCTTCACGTCGTACTTGACGTAAAGCTCCGGGTCAATCCTGCTGTTTTCCACGCACATGTCGGCAAACATGCGCACCTCTGGTTTGATCTCCGAGTAGATAGACATTCGTAAAACTCCTTTCATCCTGGGCGCAGCAGGTCAGCGCCGCGCGTCCCTTTTTGGACGCTCCTTCGTGTTTTTTCGATACACCATACCCTCCAAGTCCATAGAAAGTGATAGTATTACACTTTATTATACTGAAGAAATCGGGCTGTTGCAAGGAGGTTTTTGTAAATTTTTCATGGCAAGAGGATCTTATTTATGAAAAAACGCTTTGCCCGTTGGGGAAACAATTTGCTGCTGCTGGGCTGTGCCGCCGTGTGCCTGTGGTGCGTGGGGACAAAATTCCAGGCCTGGGCCCCAGAACAGGGGGGCGACGCCCTGCTCTTTGCCGCGGGGATGCAGGCCCAGCCCGCCAGCTCTCCCTCCGGCGCCGGCGCCAGCCCCAGCCCCTCCCCCGGCGGGGAGGCCCCCCTTGAGGAGGCGTACCCCCTCCCCGATGACGGGGTGGTCTCCCTGGGCGGGGGTCAGGAAGCCGCTCCCGCCGTCACCCCGGACCCCAGCCGCAGCTCCGCCCCGGTGGAGGAGATCCAGCTGGAGGGCGGGGCCCAGGTGGCGGATTTCTTCGTCAAGGACAGCACCGGCTCTGGCACAGACCTGCTGGCGGCCTTGGAAGAGGAGCCCTCCGTCCATTTGAAGCGGGACGGCAGTGTGGAAATCCTCATCTATCACACCCACACCTCCGAGGCCTACTCCCACAGCTACACCGGCTTTTACTACACGGACATGGCCACCCGCACGGAGGACCCGGATCAAAGCGTGGTGGCCGCCGGAGAGGCGCTGAAGCAGGCCCTGGAGGCCCAGGGCTTCGGGGTGGTCCACGACACCACCGTCAACGACACCTTATACAATGGCTCTTACGACCGCTCCTGGGAGGTGCTGCAGAAAAACCTGGCGGAATACCCCACCCTCCAGGTGACGATCGACGTGCACCGGGACTCCATGACCACGGACAGCGGCGTTAAATACAAGCCCACCGTCACGGTAAACGGCCGGAAAGCCGCCCAGGTCATGCTCATCGCCGGGTGTGACGCCAACGGCGGCTGGGGGGACTTCCCCCGGTGGGAGGAAAACCTGCGCCTGGCCCTGCGAGTGCAGCAGAAACTGCAGCAGCTCTACCCCGGCCTAGCCCGGCCCCTGAACTTTTCCAACAGCAAATACAATATGAACGCCACGCCGGGCTCCATGCTGGTGGAAGTGGGCACCGAGGTCAACACCGTCAGCGAGGCCCGTTACGCCGGGCAGCTGGTGGGGGATGCCATCGGCCAGGTGCTGAAGGCCTGCCCCTAAGCCGGGTAAGCCGTTCATAATCCCGCCTCCTTGGGCCACACTAGCTTCCAAGGAGGCTTTGCTATGAAACATTCCCGCAAGCACACATTCGCCCTCTCCCTGGCCCTCTCCCTTTTTGTCTTCCTCACCCTGGCCGGGTGCGCCATTGTGGACGCCCAGGGCCGCCGCCTCAGCTTTGGGGACGAGCAGCCGCCCTTCCAGGTGGAGCAGCTTTCCAATGGGAAAGCCTGCCTGCAGGTCAAGCTCTTTGGCCTGAACGCCGCCTGGGACGTCACCTCTGCAAACCGGGCTTGGGATGCCGTTTGTGATTTTTGCTGCATTCCGCACAAATAAATGCAGCCGATTGCACAAATTTGCTCTTGTGGTGAACCCACTTGGCACCCCAAGATCTGGTACTTTGGCAGGGTTTTGTAACTATTTTGAAATAAATTTACAAAATAATTCCTATTTAGAAAAATAACTCCCTCCCCATGGGGTACAATGCTACACGAAAATTTATGTAAAGAAAGCATTCAGTTTCACCTTACAAAAGGGAGGAAGCGCTTTATGAAAAAAAGCTGGAAAAAGCGGCTGTGCTGTGGGCTGATGGCCCTGTGCGTGGCCTGTGTCACCCCGCTGAGCGCCTCTGCTGAGACCGTGGCTGAGATCCAGGCCGAGCAGAACCGGCTTCAGGCGGAAAAGGAAGACCTGCAAAGCCAGCTGGACGACCTTCGCAACCAGGAGGCGGAAAAGCAGGCTTATCAGGACACCCTGCAGGAGCAGATTCAGGTGGTGCAGGAGCAGATCGACACCACCCGCCAGAATATTGATGACCTGAACCAGAGCATCACCGAGCTGACCATGAAGCTGGACGCCTCGCAGGCGGAGATCCAGGACACCATCGACGAGTTCAAAGAGCGTCTGGTGGCCCTGTACACCGCGGGCAACGTGAGCACGCTGGAGATCCTGCTGGACTCCAACAGCCTCAGCGAGTTCACCACCCGCTCGGAAATGATTGAGAACATGACCGCCCACGACCAGGACCTGGTGGACAAGCTGGAGGCCTATGTGGCATCTACCAGCGCTGAACGGGAAGAGCGCCAGGCCCAGATGGAAGAAGTGGCCGAGCTAAAGAAGTCCCTGGAAAACCAGCAGGACGAGCTGGACTCCCTCTACGCGGAGAACGCCGCTGCCCTGGAGGAGATTCAGGGGGCAGAGGGCGCCACCGAAAACGCCCTGGCTGCCAATGAGGAAGAGCTGGCAGCCTATGAGCAGAAAATGCAGGAGGCCATCGCCGCCCAGAAGGCCGCGGAAGAAGCCGCCAAGGCGGCGGCCGGCTCTGGCTCCAGCAGCGGCAGTTCCGGAAGCAGCAGCTCTGGAAGCAGCGGCGGCAGCTCGGGCGGCAGCACCGGCTACCCCACCACAGGCGGCGGGGTGGAGGGCTTTGACCCCATTTGGCCCCTGCCCGGTGTGACCTACATCTCCGCCGGCTACAACGGTTATCCCGGCCACAAGGGCCTGGACATCGCCGGAGCCTACGGCACCCCCATTGTGGCGGCTGAGGACGGCACCGTCATCGAGGCCAACAGCACGGACTCCTGGGGCTATTCCTGGGGCTACTATGTGCTGATCTACCACAACGGCACCTACACCACCCGCTATGCCCACATGAGCTCCGTAGCGGTGTCCACCGGCCAGTATGTAACGGCCGGCACGGTCATCGGCTATGAGGGCGCCACCGGCAACGTGACCGGGCCCCACCTCCATTTTGAGGTGTACGAGAACGGCGTCCGCGTGGACCCCATGCAGTTCCTATAAAGATTGAAAGCGAGAGGCCTCCCCAGCTGGGGAGGCTTTTTTTGCTGGAAGGGCGCGCCCACCTTCTTTCATCCCCTCCCAGGCGTTCCGGCACAACCCCGGAACGTCTCTTTTTTATGAAAAACTTCCCTCTTTTTCCTCCTTTATATTACCTCTCCCCTACCCTCTGCGTCTAATGGGCAAAGAGACTTGAAAAAGGGGAGAGGAATGATGAAACAATCCACGGCCGTTCTACCGCATACCCGGCGCCCGCGCCGCCACCCCAAGCGGGTATTCTGGCTCAAGCTGCTGTGTGTCTTCGCCGCGGCTTCCTTTGCCGCCCTGCTGGTGTGCTCCCCCGTGGTGGCCCAATACCTCCCCTGGAAAATCGGGGAGGCACTCTCTGGCCAAGCGCCCTCCACCCTGCTTGACGCCCCCTTCATCGACCAGCGGGACAAGTACCCCACCGGCTGTGAAAGCGTCACCGCGGTGATGGCCCTGCAATACGCCGGTGTGGAGGTCTCCGTAGAGGAGTTCATCGACGGCTACCTGCCCCAGGGCAGCGCCCCCTACACCGACGCCAGCGGCCGCCTGGTGGGCGCCAGCCCCTGGGAGGAATTCCTGGGCAGCCCCTATTCAGAGAGCGGCTGGGGCTGCTATGCTCCGGTGATTGCCGGAGCACTGGAGCAGCTGCTCCAGGACCGGGATATAAAGGACCTGTCCGTAAAAGAGCTGGAGGGCCAAAGCCTGGAGTCCCTCTGCCGGGCCTATGTGGACCGGGGCGTGCCGGTGATGCTGTGGGCCACCATTGATATGGAGCAGCCGGTGGAGTCCACCCAGTTTATCCTGGAGAACACCGGCGAACCCTTCACCTGGATTTACCCTCTCCACTGCCTGCTGCTGACAGGGGAGGATGGGGAAAGCTACTACTTCAACGACCCCCTGGCAGGGAAGAACGTGCCCTACCCCAAGGGCCAGGTGAAAACCGCTTATCAGGGGGTGGGCATGCAAGCAGTGGTGTTGGAGTAAAACCATCGGAAACAGGAGAGCCTGCCAAGAGGTAGGCTCTCTTTATTGTATAAAAAAGCAGATCTATTTTATAAGATTTCGTAAATGTTGCAATTGAATTCTGCGAAAAAGTGCGGTACAATTTTGTTGGAACCTTCCCACAAGCTGTTGGGAGAAGGGAGGAAGAGCATTGGGAGAGAAACAAATGGTACGCCAAGGGATGGCGCTGCTGCTGTGCCTGCTGCTCTGCGCCGGGCTGTGCGCCTGTCAGGAGGAGCAACCGGGAAAAATTGACAACCTGTTTTCCTTTATCCTGGCGGAAGAGGAGGGGAAGCTCCTGCCCCGCCGGGGGGAGATCCTCTCCCCCATGGAGGATGTGCTGAAGGCTAACGGCTGGACCGAAAAGGACCTGGAGGAGGATCCCCTGGGAGACGGACAGATTCTCACCGTTCCCTTGGAGGTGGAGGGCCTGCCGGAAGTCACCGAGCAGCTGCGCTTTGAGTCCCTGGAGGGAGATCCGGTTCTGTCGGGGGTCAGCTATCAAATCGCCCCGGGCGGGGAACCGGAGGCCACCTGGAAAGCCCTGGAGGACCAGCTTTCCACTGTGTTGAAGGAGACAGACCAGGTGGGCCTGTTCACCCCGGACGCCAGCCTGGCCCAGGGGGAGGATGTGATCTGGGGGGACCGGGACGGCAACACCCTGAACATCAGCTTCGGCCTGGATGGAGAGGGCCAGCCCGGCCCGGCTGTCATCACCCTGCACAGCGGCGAGCTGACCAGCATGGCCGTAGAAGCCCGGGAAAACCGGTAACCCTCCCCGCAGCACGGGAAAACGCGCCCCTCCGTTTGACAAACGTTTGCCCGCTGTGTATAATGCGGAGTAGAAGCGGTTCGGTTAACATAACCAAAAGTGAGGAGGGGTTGGAATGCAGCCAGTACTGTGGGCCGCCGCCGGGACGGGCTTCACCTGTTTGATGACCGTCCTGGGGGCCTCGATGGTCTTTTTCTTCCGCAAGCGCGTAACAGAGGGGGCCCAGCGGATTTTCCTGGGCTTTGCCGCCGGCGTGATGGTAGCCGCCTCGGTGTGGAGCCTGCTGATCCCCGCCATTGAGGAGGCGGAGAGCCAAGGTGTTCCGGGCTGGCTGCCCGCGGCGGGGGGCTTTCTTCTGGGGGTGGGCTTTCTCATGGCCCTGGACTCTGTTATGCCCCACCTCCACCTGGGCGCCGACCAGCCAGAGGGGCACTCCTCCTCTTGGAAGCGCACCACCCTGCTGGTTCTCGCGGTGACGCTGCACAACATCCCAGAGGGCATGGCTGTGGGCTTTTCCTTTGCCCTGGCGGCCCAGCACGGAGACGACCCCGCCCTGTACACGGGGGCTTTGGCCCTGGCGCTGGGCATGGGCCTGCAAAACTTCCCCGAAGGCGCCGCCATTTCCCTGCCCCTGCGGCAGGAGGGGCTGCCCGCCTGGAAGAGCTTTGCCTACGGGGGGCTTTCCGGCATTGTAGAGCCCCTCTTTGGCATTTTGGCCGTACTGGCGGCGGGAAGCATTCAGCCCCTGCTGCCCTGGCTGCTGGCCTTTGCCGCCGGGGCCATGCTGTATGTGGTTGTGGAAGAGCTCATCCCAGAGGCTCATCTGGGGGAGCACTCCAACATTGGCACCCTGGGGGTTATGGCGGGCTTTCTGGTGATGATGGTGCTGGACGTGGCCCTGGGCTGACCCTGCCCGGCCGATGGCATCCAAGCGCAAAAAACAAGGGGCACCCAGGCCGGGTGCCCCTTGTTTTGGGCTGGCGCCTCATTTTCTGCGGTTTCCATAGCGCTTGGGCAGGGTGAATCCCCGACCGCGCACCTCGTTGACCTGGCTGACCACCATAAAGGCATCCGGGTCAATCTCTGTCACCGTCTCGGTGAGCTTGGCCAGCTCCCGGTTCGAGACCACCGTCAGCACGGTGCAGCCCTCCTGCCCGCCATAGCCCCCCACGCTTTTCAGCAAAGTGGTGCCCCGGTCCGCCTGGCGCTGGATGGCCCGGCTGATCTCCTCGTACTTCTGGCTGACCACCTTCAGCTGCATCTGCCCCGTGCCCGCCATCAGGGTCTTGTTCAGGGTCAGGGTGTACAGCAGCACCAGCACCAGGCCGTAGAGCACCTGCTCCACATTGGAGAACAGGGCCTGCAGCAGCAGGATGGCGCAGTCGAAGGCATACAGGGAAATGGAGACCGGGATGCGCAGCTTTTTCTGCAGCACCAGGGGCGGGATGTCCATGCCGCCGGTGGAGGCCCCCGCCCGGATGACAATGCCAATGCCCGCGCCAATCATCACCCCGGCCAGCACCGTGGCCAGCAGGGGGTCCTCTGTCAGGCGCACCTCTCCCAGCGCCCCTTGCAGCACCGCCAAAATAAAGGGGTAGTAAAAGGAGCTGATGACCGTGGTCAGGGCAAAGACCTTGCCCAGCACCAGCAGCCCCGCCAGGAACATGACCGCGTTGAACACCCCCACAAAGGCGGAAAGGGGCAGGCCGAAAAAGTATTGGGCGGCCAGCCCCAACCCCGTGGTGCCCCCGGTGATCAGCCCATTGGGCAGCACAAACAGGGCCACTGCCAGCGCGTACAGCGTGTTCCCCGCCAGCACCAGCAGCAGCTTCCAGGCCGCCTTTCCCAGCTTTTCCCTTGTCAAAGCGTCTTTCATAACACTACTTCCTTCCACTACTGTAATAAAGCAGAAAGGGACGGGCCGCCGCGGCCCGTCCCCCTATCGCATTTCCTGTGCTGTTACCGGTCTGTTCTCTATCAACGCCAGGTCCCCCTTTTATCCGTCTTATCATACCAGAAAAACCTCCAAATGGCAAGCGGCCCCACCGTTGCAAAACAGCCCCGGCAGAGGTATGATAAAGGGGAAACAAAAAAAGGAGGCGTTTTCCATGAGCATCATCCCCACGCCGGCCCAGGCCATGGAATGGGTCCGGCGCTATAACCAGGAGGAGTTCCACCTGCACCACGCCAAGACTGTGGGATGGGTGCTGGGCTGCCTGGCCCAGTCCCACGACCCCGGGCAGGAGGAATATTGGCAGGCTGTGGGCATTTTACACGACATCGACTTCGAGCGGTGGCCGGAGGAGCACTGCAAAAAGGCCCCGGCCCTGCTGGAGGAGCTGGGCGCGGACCCCACCGTCATCCACGGGGTGGTCAGCCACGGCTGGGGCCTCTGCTCCGATGTGGCGCCGGAGCGTTTGATGGAGAAGTACCTCTTCGCCGCGGACGAGCTCACCGGGCTCATCGGCGCGGCAGCCCTCATGCGGCCCACGGGCTTTGAGGGCATGGAGGTCAAGTCTGTGATGAAGAAATTTAAGGACAAGAAGTTCGCCGCGGGCTGCTCCCGGGAGGTGATCTCCCAGGGCGCGGAGCTGCTGGGCCTCACCGTCCAGGAGCTGGCGGCGGAGGTCCTCCCCGCCATGCAGTCCATGCCGGAGGACTGGCCGGGGTAAGCCCGGGCCCGCCCGCTTTTTCCGCGCAAAAAGAGCCGCCCGCAGGCGGCTCTTCTTTATTTATGGATGGGAGCGGCCCGGCTCAGCAGGCGCTGACCCGCCCTGTCTTGGCGTCCAAGGTGACCACGGCACCGCTTTTCAGCAGGTCCGTGGCGTGCTCCGCCCCGGTGATGACGGGCTTGTCCATGGCCAGGCCCACAATGGCCGCGTGGGAGTTGGCGCCCCCCTCTTCGGTGATGATGCCGGAGCTGCGCCGCAGGTACTCCACAATGGTGTTGTTGGTCTCAGGCACTACCAGGATGTCCCCGTCCCGAAAGCGCTTGGGGATATCGGACAGGCGCTTGCACACGCACAGCCGGGCGGAGACGCTCTGCTCGGTAACCCCTTCGCCGGTGAGGAGCACATGGCCCACCACATGGACCTTCATCATATTGGTGGTGCCGGAGATGCCCAGGGGCACGCCGGCGGTGATGACCACCAGGTCGCCGCTCTTCACCAGGCCGGTCTGCTCGGCGGCGTCTACAGCCCGCTCGAACAGGGTGTCGGTGTCGGTGACCTCGTCGATGAGCATGGGCACCACGCCCCAGGAGAGGTTCAGCTGGCGCCAGACGTGCTTCTCGGTGGTGCAGCCCACAATGGGGTACAGCGGCCGGAACTTGGAAAGCTGCCGGGCCGTCACGCCGGACTTGGTCACCGTCAGAATGGCCTTGGCCCCCAGGTCATGGGCCGTGGTGCAGGTGGCGTGGGAGATGGCGTTGGTCACATCGAAGGCCACGTCGCTGTTGTCCCGCGAATTAAACCGCTTGATGTAGTTGATGCTCTGCTCGGCCCGCTCAGCAATGCGCACCATGGTTTCCAATGCCTCCACCGGGTACTTGCCCGCGGCGGTCTCGCCGGAAAGCATAATGCAGCTGGTGCCGTCATAGATGGCGTTGGCCACGTCGGTGGCCTCGGCCCGGGTGGGCCGGGGGTTCTTCATCATGGAGTCCAGCATCTGGGTGGCAGTGACCACCTGCTTGCCCGCCAGGTAGGACTTCTGGATCAGCTGCTTTTGCAGCACGGGCACATCCTCCAGGGGAATCTCCACGCCCATGTCGCCCCGGGCCACCATGATGCCGTCCACCACACGGAGGATCTCGTCGATGTTTTCCACGCCCTCCATGTTCTCAATCTTGGCGATGATGTTCATGGAATGGCACTCATATTCCTTCAAAATGTGGCGGATCTCCAGGATGTCCTCGGCAGAGCGGGTGAAGGAGGCGGCGATGTAGTCAAAGCCGTTCTCAATGCCGAAGATGATGTCCGAGCGGTCCTGCTCGCTGATAAAGGGCATGGAGAGCTTGGTGCCAGGAACATTGATGCCCTTGTGGTTGGAGACCCGGCCGCCGTTTAAAACGGTACATACAATATCTGTCTCTGAAACGTGCTCGGCCCGCATCTCCACCAGGCCGTCGTCAATCAGCACCCGGGCCCCCGCCTTCAAATCCTTGGGCAGGTCCTTGTAGGTGATGGAGACGATCTTGTCATCGCCCTCCACCTCCCGGGTGGTCAGGGTGAAGGTGTCGCCGGCCTCCAGCTCGATGGGGCCGTTTTTAAAGGTCTTTACCCGGATCTCCGGGCCCTTGGTATCCAGAATGGTGGCCACAGGCAGGCCCAGTTCCTCCCGCAGGCGGGTGACAGCCTCCAGCTTTTTCGCGGCGTCCTCATGGGTACAGTGGGAAAAGTTGAACCGGGCGGCGTTCATGCCCCCCAGCATCAGCCGGCGAAGGACGGCCTCGTCCTCCGTGGCAGGCCCCAGCGTACAGATGATCTTTGTCTTTCTCAGCATAGTGTGTCATCCTTTCCTGTGATCTTCCCCGTTACCGCGCGTTTTCCTGGAGGGGATGGTTCCGAAAATTCCGCTTGCGCAGCATGAAGTGAATTTACTCCTATTATAGCATAGATCTCCGCCGCCGTCATCCATTTTCCATTCCCTGACAAAAATTTAACATCCCGCACATCCCTGCAAACAGCCCCGCAGGTACTCCAGCTCTTGGCTGCGGGTCTCGGGGCCGCTGTGGCCCGGCAGTGCCAGGGAAAACTCCAGGGAGGAGAGCAGCTCCAGCAGGGCCCTGAGGCGGGCAGGGTCATAGCCGGCCCCCGGCTGGTAGAGGTCCTCACAGTCGGCGTCCCCCAACGCCAGAACCCTCTCCTGGGGCACATGGACCAGCAGCCCGTCCCGGGAATGGGGGGTGTCCCGGCAGAACAGGCGGCAGTCCACCCCGCCCAGGTGGAGCGTCAGCTCTCCCTCCACCTCCATCTCCGCCAGGGAGACGGAAACCGCCCCCAGGTCCGGGTACTCCCGGCGGATGTGCTCATTGCAAAAGGGGATGTCCTCCCCCCGGCGATCCCGCTGGGCCATGGCTTCGGGGGTCCACTCCCAGGCCCGCACCTGGCGCAGCTTCCGGTTGGTGAGGGCGGAGGCCAGCGTCACCCCTTGGACCGCCCCCAGGCCGAAGGTGTGGTCCCAGTGCCAGTGGGTGACGGCGGTGAAGTCCGGCAGGGGCAGGCCCCGCTCCTCCAGGGCGGCGTAAAACTGGGCCACATGGGCCGGGGAGCTGCCCGCGTCCACCGCCAGGCTCCGCCGGTCCCCCCGGATGTAGTAAAGGCTGGGGCGGTCCCGCTCTTCCTCCCAGGGCAGGTACCACACCCGCTGTGTCACTTGTTCCAGCACGGCGGCTCACTCCCTTTCCATCAGCCGGCGGTAGATCTCCCCTTTTTTAAAGCCGGTCTCCTGGGCGGCCTCCTTGGCGGCCTCGCTGGCGGAAAGCCCTCCCGCCCCCAGAGAGCGGGCCAGCTCCACCGCCTCCTCCAGGGTGTACTCCCGCTCCGCCGCGGCGGGCGCCTGGGCCCCGGCCACCACCAGCACGAACTCCCCCCGGGGCTCCGTCTCCCGGTAGTGGGCGGCGGCCTCTCCCAAGGTGGTGCGCCACACCTCCTCGTGGACCTTGGTCAGCTCCCGGCACAGGGCGATGGGCCGGTCCGGCCCAAAAAGCCTGGCAAAGTCCGAAAGGGTCTTGCGCAGCTTGTGGGGGGCCTCGTAGAAGATCATGGTGCGCTGTTCCTGGGCCACGGCCTCCAGGTGCTCCTTGCGGCTGCGCTTGTTCACGCTGAGGAACCCCTCAAAGGTAAAGCGCCCGGTGGGCAGCCCGCTGATGGCCAGGGCAGAGAGGGCCGCCGTGGGGCCGGGCACCACATACACCGGCAGCCCCGCCGCGGCGCAGGCGGCCACCAGGGTCTCCCCCGGGTCGGAGATGGCGGGCATCCCCGCGTCGGAGACCAGGGCGCAGGTCTGGCCCTCCCGGAGCCGGGCCACAATCAGCGGGCCGTGCTCCAGCTTGTTGTGCTCGAAATAGCTGACCAGCGGCTTCTTTATGCCAAAGTGGTTCAGCAGCCGCAGGGTGACCCGGGTGTCCTCCGCGGCGATAAAGTCCGCCTGCTCCAGCGTCTCCCGTGCCCGGGGGGAAAAGTCCCCCAGGTTGCCAATGGGCGTGCCCACCACATACAGGGCGCCCGGCTCCAATGTCTGTCCCACGCTTTGCTCCCCCTATCGTCTTTGATGCTCCGGGTTGTCCCGGTAGTCCCCATAAATGGCCTCCAGCTCCCCGGTGGGGCGGCCGTCCTCCCCCTCTAAAAGGAGCACGGGCCCCACGTCCATGCCGGGCCTGCCGCCCCGGCGGCACTCCAGCAGAAGCAGAAAGGGCGCTTTGCCCGGCCGCTGCTGGCACAGCCGCAGCCGCTTGGGCTCCAGCTGAAAGCGTTGGAAAAGCCCCACCGCCTCCCCCAGCCGCTGGGGCCGCAGGCACAGGCACAGCCTGCCCCCAAAGCGCAGGGCGCAGCGGGCCTCCCGGGCCAGGTCCTCCAGGGAAAGGGTGTCCCCCTGGCGGGCGGTGCGCCGGGCCGCGTCCCCGCAGGGGATGCCCGCCCCCGACGGGGTGTAGGGCGGGTTGCAGGCAATGCCGTCCAGGCTGCCCGCCGGGAAAAGGTCCGAAAGCCGACGGGCGTCCCCCCGCACAATGCCCACCGTGGCGGAAAAACCGTTTTCCGCCACCGAGCGCTCCGCCTGCTGGGCGGCCTTCTCCTGCAGTTCCACCCCAGTGATGGACCCGGCTTGGGTGCGCACCCGCCACAGCAGGGGAATCACCCCGCAGCCGGTGCCCAGGTCTGCCCAGCGCTCCCCCGGGCGGGGGGCGGCGAAGTGGGCCAGCAGCACGGCGTCCGTTCCAAAGCCGTGCTCTGGGCTTACCAGCACCCTGGCCCCGCCGCAAAGGGGCTCCCAATGGGTGTTTTCCAACAGCGGATTCACCCGCCTTCCCTCCTTTCAGGCAAAAAGAAGAGCCCGCAGGGGAACAAGCCCCCGCCGGGCTCCGCTTTTTTGAAATTGTTCCGGCCCGAAGCTCAGCCCTCTTGGGGAGCGCCCACGGGGCAGGTGCCGGCGCAAGCGCCGCAGTCAATGCAGGTATCGGGATCGATCACATATTTGCCGTCGCCTTCGGAGATCGCTCCAACGGGGCAATCGCTGGCGCAAGCGCCGCAAGCAATACATTCATCACTGATCACATAGGGCATGGGGAACACCTCCATTTAGATTTTCAAGTTCATTGTAACACATTTTGCTCAAAATGCAAGTGTTTTTCCTTTTTCTTACCATTCTGCCAGCCGTTCCCCAGGGGCGGGCCCGCCTTTTACGTCTCCTCCAGCTTTTTCAGCTCTTCCATTTCCTTTTTGCCCACCTTCACCTTGCCGTCCCGCAGCACCTTCACCTCGCTCACCTTAAACACCTTGGGGGCGCCCTCCGGGTCCTTGTCCAGGCGCACGGTGAGCTTGCGGGTAAGCAGGTTCTGCTCGATGACCACGCCCTTGCCGTCCGGGGTGGAGACCAGGGCGTTCACCTTGGGGGTGGTGCGCAGCAGGTCCTGATAGGCCTCCTGCTCGTACTTCAGGCAGCACATCAGCCGCCCGCAGGCCCCGGAGATCTTCACCGGGTTCAAAGAGAGGCCCTGCTCCTTGGCCATTTTAATGGAGACCGGGGTAAAGCCCCCCAAAAACGTGCCGCAACAGAAGGGCCGGCCGCAAATGCCCAGGCCCCCCAGCATTTTGGCCTCGTCCCGCACGCCGATCTGCCGCAGCTCGATGCGGGTGCGGAACATGCCCGCCAGGTCCTTCACCAGCTCCCGAAAGTCCACCCGGCCGTCGGCGGTGAAGTAGAACAGGATCTTCGAGTTGTCGAAGGTGTACTCCACGTCCACCAGCTTCATCTCCAAGCCCCGCTCGGCTATCTTCCGCTCGCAGGCCTTAAAGGCCTTTTTCTCCTTCAGGTGGTTTTCGGCCACCCGTTTCAAATCCTCCCGGGTGGCGGGGCGGATGACCTTGCGCAGGGGCTGGACAATGCTCTCATCGGCCACCTCCCGGTTTTCCAAAGCCACCTCGCCGCACTCCATGCCCCGGGCGGTCTCCACAATGGCCATAGAGCCCTTCTCCAGCCGCTGGCCCTGGGGGTCGAAGTAGTACACCTTTCCTGTATTTTTAAACCGCACGCCGATGACCTCGGCCATGCGCATTCCTCCTTTCCTGCCGGCCGCCCCCGGAAGGGAGCCGCGTTCCGGCCCTTGAACAAAAAGCCTCAGCGGCCCACCGCTTCCCGCAGGCGGGCGCAAAGGTCCGTGGCAAGCAGCGCCAGGTTGGCGTTGCGCTCCAGCTTTTGGCGGAACTCCTCCGGCAGGGGCGCCAGCCGCGCCAGGCACTTCATGGGCAGGTCCCCCAGCTTGTCCGCCAGCTCGGGGGAGCCGCCCAGCACAGCGGTGCCCCCGGCCCGCAGCACCACGCCGTCCCGGAAAACCGCCCCCAGCCGCACCAGCACCTCCCGGAACAGGTCCCGGTCCTTCTGCAGGGGGGCCGCCGCCAGCAGAAGGCTGTGCTCCCCGGGCTCCAGCAGGCCCTGGGCCATGGCCGAGGCAATGGAAAAGGCCCGGGCCTCTTCCCCGCCGGAGAGCTCCTCCTCCATGCGGCCGATATTCCCCCCGCACAGGGCGGCCAGCTGCCGGGCCCGCTCCAGGGGGATGTCCCGGCGGGCGGCGATATATGCCGCGGCCTCCTCCTGGCTGGGGGGCTCCAGCACAAAGGCCTGCACCCGGCTGCGGATGGTGGGCAGCAGCTGCTCGGCCGAGGCGCACACCAGGATGAACACCCCGTGGGGGGGCGGCTCTTCGATGAGTTTTAACAGCTTGTTCTGGGCGGGCTCTAAGGTGCGGGTGCCCATCAGCAGGATGTACACGCTGACCTCCGCCTCCTCTGGGGCGCGGTAAGCGTCCGCCGTGACCTCTTTGACCGCCTCAACAGAAAGGGAGCGGGTCACCCCGCTCCCCTCTACCACACGGATGTCGGGATGGGACCCCGCCTTGGCCCGCACACAGGAGGGGCAGGCCCCACAGGGGGCGTGCCCCTTGTCCCGGCAGACAAGGGCCTGGGCCAGCAGCCGGGCAAAGGTGCGCTTCCCGCAGCCGGGCTCTCCGCAGAGAAGCAGGGCATGAGGAAAACGCCCAGCCTGGCCGGCCCTGGAGAGAGCCTCCTTCACCTGGGCGTTGCCCAAAAATCCGGGAAATTCCATCAGACCTTCTCGAAGCGGTCCACGTTGAGCACAAAGATGGTGGAGCCGCCCACGGTCACCTCCACCGGGAAGGAGGAGTACATGCCCACCTCCATGGTGGAGGTGCTGGGAACAATCTGGGTGCGGCGGCTGGAATACTTGGCGATAATGCCGATCACGGCGTCCACCTTCTCATCCTCCACGCCGGAGATGAAGGTGGTGTTGCCTGCCATCAAAAAGCCGCCGGTGGTGGCCAGTTTTGTCACGGAGAAGCCTTCGCGGGTCAGCGCGGAGGACACAGCTCCGCTGTCGTCGTTGCTGACAATTGCAAGGATCAGTTTCATAAAAATCATGCCTTTCCCGGCCGTGGAGCCAATGCCCCTTTCCCGGCCGATTCAAGTCTGCCAGCCCGCCGGCGCCGCCACAGGCGGTACCAGCGGGGGCCGCTAGAGCTATTTTACCATCAAATTAGAAAAAATACCAGCGGTTTTCAGAATTTTATGGAATCTTCCCCAAGACTTTTTTCCGCGCCTCCCCTTGGAAGGCCCCCTCTCTGCCCTGGCGGCAGACCCCCGCCGCCTCTCGCCGCAGGAGGAACAGGGCCGCCACGTTGGGCAGAGCCATCAGCCCGTTGCAGGCGTCCCCCAGCTGGAACACAGTCCCCAGGGGCAGCAGGCACCCCAGGGCCGCGGCCGCCCCCGCCGCCAGGGCATAGGGGGTTCTTCCCCGGCCGCCGGCAAGGTAGAACAGCCCTTCCCGGCCCCAGCAGCACCAGGCCACCAGGGTGGCCAGGGCGAACAGCGCCGTGCACAGGGAGGCCACCCGCCCGCCCCAGGGGCCCAGGGCGCTTTCAAAGGCGTAGAACGCCAATTGCCCCCCTCCAGCACGGGGGAGCGGCAGCACAGGATGCACAGCCCCGTGACGGTGCACATCACCAGGGTGTCCACAAACACCTGGAAGATGCCCAGGCAGCCCAGCTCCTCCGGGGAGCGGCCCTCCACCCCCTGGTAGGCAAAGGCAGAGCTGCCCAGCCCGGCCTCGTTGGTGAACACCCCCCGGGAGACCCCGGTGCGCAGGGCCAGCAGGGCCCCCGCCGCGCCGCCGGCCCCCGCCTTTAGGGAGAAGGCCCCCTGGAAAATGCTGGCAACGGCCCGGGGGATGTTTTCCCGGAACACCCACAGCACCCACAGGGAGGCGCCAAAAAACAGCAGGGTCATCAGGGGCACCAAGCGCTGGGTGATCTTCGCCCCCAGGGCCAGCCCGCCCCGGGCCACCCAAAAGGCCAGCAGCCCCAGCCCCAGGGCGCTCACCGCCACTGGCACCCCCAGGGTGGAGAGGGACGCCGCCGCCGAGTTGGTCTGGGCCATGGTGCCCATGCCCAGGGAGGAAAGGCAGCACCCCCCGGCGTACACCGCCGCCAGGGGCTTTCCCCACCGCCCCGCGGCCCGGATGTACCCCAGGGCCCCGGGGGCCTGCCGGTGGCGGGCCGCCAGGACGTTCTCGGCGTAGACGGTCATCATCCCCAGCAGGGCGGAGACCCACATCCAGAACAAGGCCCCGGGCCCCCCGGTGGCGATGGCCACCCCCACCCCCACAATGTTCCCCGTGCCCAGGGACCCTGCCAACGCCGCCGTCAGCGCCTGGAAGGAGGAGAGCCTTCCCCCCTCCTCCTTCCTCCGGGAGGCCAGGGCCGCCCCCAGCCAGCGCCCCAAGCAGCGCACCTGGTAAAATCCCGTGGCAGCGGTGAAATAGGCCCCCGCCCCCAAAAGGAGCAGCAGCACATGCCAGCCCCACAGCAGCTGGGTGAACCAGTCAAGCATGGGGGCACAGCCCCTTCAGGGCTTGGGCCAGGCCCCGGGCCAGGGCCTGGCCTGCGGCGCCGGTGCTGCGGGCCAGCCAGGCCTCGTCCTGGGGATTGTCCCGGTACAGCAGGCGCACCGCCACCCCCGGGCAGGGGGCGGCCTCCAGCTCGGGGAGGGAGGGCTCCTCCCGCACCTGGAGCAGCTCTGGCTGGGGATAGGCCTCTCCCAGGGCTTTTGCCAGGGAATGGGCCACCCGGCCGCCGGCAAAGTCCCCCGCCCGAAAGCACAACGCCGGGCCCTTCAGCTGTCCCTCCCGTTCCGGCGGCGCCGCCTGGGAGCACAGGGCCAGCCAGAGGGCCCCCTCCTCCTGGGGCGGCCCCCAGCACAGGCCGATGCCCCGGGAGTTTAGTCCGGCGGCCAGGGCTCCGGCCACTTGGCCCATCCAATAGGCTTCGTCGCCGCCGTTGGGATAGGCGGCCTCCGGCGGTCCCGCCAGGGTGAGGTGGATGTTGGGCATGGCAAACGGCTCCTTTCCACAGGTTTCCTGATACAGTATAGTCCTCCCGCCGCCGTTTCATGCCTTCCCCCAAAAAAGAAAGGCCGGGCCCCCGCCCCAGGGGAAACCCGCCCTCCTCTTTATTCCGCCCGGCCCTTCTTGTACCGGCCCAGGGCGTCGTCATACACCTTGCGCCGCAGGCGGAAGCCCACCTCGAACGCCAGGGAAATGGCGGCGAACAGCACCAGGAACAGCCCCACAAAGAACAGCCAGCTGCGGGCGTCCGCCACGGGGAACCACCCGAACCCCACGGCGCAGGCGCTGACCACGGCCAGCATCAGCGCGGCGAACAGGACCATGCGCCACAGGTAGGACAGGCGCTTGACCACCTTTCCCGAAAAAAAGGCGAACTGCAGCAGCGTGGCCGCGGCGCTGAGCAGCAAAAGCTGCCACACCACCCCCTGGGGCAGCGTCCCCCGGGAAAAAGCAGCATAGATCAACACCGCAACGGTGAAGGATATGCACAGGTTCACAACCACCTGGGACAGGCTTTGGACGAATTTTTTCATTTCTCTTCCCTCCCTTTCTCTCACAGGCCCAGCTTTTTGCGGATAGCTGGGGCGTACTGGCGGGAGACCCCCACCACCTCCCCGTTTTCCAGGGTCAGCCGCAGGCGGCCCCCCAGGTCGGGGCAGATGGAGGACACCCGCCCAAAGTTGACGATGGCCGACTTGCTGGCCCGCACAAAATCCCGGGGGGCCAGCCGTTCCTCCAGTTCATAGAGGCGCAGGGGCGTTTCATACACGCTGTCCCCGGTGTAGAGGAAGGTCCGTTTGTCCACGGACTCGATGTACAGCACCTGCCCGGCCTCCAACAGGTAGGTGCGCCCCTCCCGCTCCCCGGTGAGGCGCTGGTCAAAGGACCGCAGGGCCGCCAGCAGCCCCGCCACCTGGGGGGTGGCCTCCCGGCAGCGGATGACCACCTCTGTCTCGGTGAGACGGGGGTCCTCTTCTAACGTGATCCTCATGCTCTCGCTCCTTTCCGCAGCTGCAAGACCAGTATAGCCTCCCCCGCCGGCAGGCGCAAGGGGCCTTCTACCAAGTGGCGGCAGCAGCCCCCCAACCTGCCAAAAAACGCCCGCGAAAAAAAGCGCCCGGGCACACCCGGACGCTTTCCCCTTTTTTCTCTCATTGCAGGATGGCCCACACGCTCACAGTGTGGAGCACGCTGCCCCCCAGCACGAACAGGTGGAACACCGCGTGCATGTAGGGCACCTTCTTCCCCACCCCGTACAGGACGGCCCCCAGGGTGTAGAGAATTCCCCCCGCCAGCAGGCACCAGAAGCACAGGGGGCTGGCCGCCCGGTAAAAGTCCCCCATGGCCAGCACCACCACCCAGCCCATGGCCAGGTAGCAGGCCATGGAGACCTTTTTAAACCGCTCCACGCTGACGGCGTTGAGCACCACGCCCAGCGCCGCCGCGGCCCACACCACGCCGAACATGGCCCAGCCCTTCCAGCCCCCCAGGCACACCAGGGTGATGGGGGTGTAGGTCCCGGCGATCAGAAGGAAGATGGTGCAGTGGTCCAACGAGCGGAACACCACCTTGGCCCGGTTCAGCCCCAGCCCGTGGTACAGGGTGGAGACCGTGTACAGCAGCACCATGGTTCCGCCGTACACCGCCGCCGCAGTCAGGCGCAGGGGCGTTTTTTGGCAGGTGAGCAGCAAAAACACCAGCGCCCCCACGGCAAACAGGGCCGAAACCCCGTGGCTGACTGAGGAGAAGATCTCCTCCCCCAGGGTGTAGCGGGGCAGGCCCAGCCTTCTCCGCTTTTCCATGCGGAAGGCGTTCTTCCGCTGCCGGGCGCTGGCGGCGCCGGAGTTCATTGTGTATTCCATAAAAGCTGCCCCTTTCTCGCAAATTTGTCTTTTATTTCCGCTTTACTTGGTTTTAAAAACTATGTGTGTTTATATTATACTCCCTGTCTTGTAAATTTGCAAGCACTTTATACTCTTTCCGCAGCCGCGCATCTCTCCTATTTTTTCCACAATTCCGGGGAAAATCCATTGACTTTTTCCCATCTCCGTGGTAAAGTGGCAGTACCGTCATCATTTGCGGGCGCGCCGCCGTGAAGCGCGTCCTTCTGGAAGGGCTCCTCTGGCCCTTCCCTTTAGAAAGGTGCCCGCGCTGGAGGGGGAACCCCTCTGGCTGTTTCGCCATGCAAAGGGGACGGCAGGCTTTTTCCTGCAACGGGCCTGCCGTCCCCTTTTTGCAGGCCTGCGGGGCCCAACCCAGGGCCCGGCCCAAGGAGTGCCGGCCCAGGCTTTTTATCCTGTATGAGGTGTATTATGAAGCAACCATCCCCCAAAACATCCAATATCCTGCGGTTCTTCCCCTTTACCAAGGGCTTTCGGGGAAAGTTCCTGCTGGCGGTGGTCATGGTGGTCATCGCCGTGGTGGCAAACTACATGACGCCCCAGGTCATCCGGGTCACGGTGGACTCGGTCATCAACGACACTCCCTTCAACCTGCCCGGCTTTCTGGTGGAGTGGATCGAATCTTTGGGCGGGCGGGAGATGCTGCGCCGGCACATTGTGCTGTGCGCGGCGGCCAGCCTGGTGTTTGCCGCCATTGCCGGGCTCTCCAACTACTCTTCCCGCATGAACCTGGCCAAGGCCTGCGAGGGCACCGTGGCCCGGGTGCGGGACACCCTGTTCGACCACATTCAGCACCTGCCCTACGCCTGGCACAACTCCCACCAGACCGGGGACATCATCCAGCGCTGCACCCAGGACGTGGACCTGATCCGCAACTTTGTCAGCGACCAGCTGATGGAGGTGGTGCGCACCGTGCTCTTAATCCTGGTCTCTCTGGCGCTGATGTTCGCCATGAACGTGGAGCTCTCCCTGCTGGTCACCGCCTTTGTGCCGGTGGTGATGGTCTCCTCCCTGGTCTTTTACGTCATCACCGGGAAGAAGTTCCGCCGGGCCGACGAGACCGAGGGCGAGCTGACCGCCCTGGTGCAGGAGAACCTGACCGGCGTGCGGGTGGTGCGGGCCTTTGGCCGGGAGCGCTATGAGATTGACCGGTTCAACCAGAAAAACGAGGAGTTCACCAACCTGTGGGTAAACCTGGGCAAGGTGATGGGCGTCAACTGGGGCCTGGGGGACTTTTTCGCCGGGTTCCAGGTGCTGGTCATCCTGGTGGCGGGGGTTTTCTTTGTGGAGCGGGGCGCCCTGACAGAAGGGGAGTTCCTGGCCTTTACCGCCTACAACTCCATGCTGGTGTGGCCCTCCCGCAACCTGGGGCGGCTGCTGGCGGAGCTGAGCAAGACCTCCATCTCTGCCACCCGCCTGTTCGACATCTTAGACGCCCAGGAGGAGCAGAACTGCCCCCACCCGGTCAAGCCCCCTATGGACGGGGACATCGTCTTCGACCATGTGAACTTTGGCTACAACCAGGACACCGGCGTCCTGCACGACGTGAGCTTTACCATCAAAGCCGGGAGCACCTTTGGCATTTTGGGGGCCACGGGTTCGGGCAAATCCACCCTGATGGCCCTGCTGGACCGCCTGTACGAGCTGCCCCGGGAAAACGGGAAGATCACCATTGGCGGGGTGGACATTCGGGAGATGGACCTGGCCTATCTGCGAAAAAACACCGGCATTGTGCTGCAAGAGCCCTTCCTCTTCTCCAAGACCTTTCGGGAGAGCATTGCCGACGGCGCCTCTCGGGAGGACCTGGAATCTGTGCGCCACTTTGCCCGGCTGGCGGTGATTGACGACGCCATCGAGGGCTTTGCCCAGGGGTACGACACCCCCATTGGCGAGCGGGGCGTGACTATTTCCGGCGGCCAGAAGCAGCGGGTGGCCATTGCCCGCATGCTGATGCAGGACACGCCCATCAAGATTTTTGACGACTCCCTCTCCGCCGTGGACATGGAGACCGACCAGAAGATCCGCCAATCCATCCGGGAGAACGTAAAGGGCACCACCATTCTCATTGCCCACCGCATTACCACCCTGATGAACGCGGACCAGATTTTGGTGCTCGACCGCGGCCGGGTGGCCCAGCTGGGCACCCACCAGCAGCTCATCCGCCAAGAGGGCATCTACAAGCGCATCTACGACATGCAGGGGTTGCACCCCGGGCAAGACGCGAACGGCGCTTAAAGGCGGCGGAGCTGGCTGAGAGCCGCTAGCTCAAAAGCCCGCGCCCAGTGCCTGGGCTCTCAAGTCGCGAACGCCGCTAAGGGCGGCGGGGCTGGCTGAGAGCCGCTAACTGGAAAGCCCGCGCTTGGGGTCCGTGGCCGGACTGGACAATTCGCGCTATGGGGCGGCGGCTACGGCCGCGCCTGTGCTGACAGCCAGCGCACGTCCGCGCCGTAGGCGAGTAAAAGTTTTTAGTCAAGTTTTTTTCAAAAAACTTGCAGGGTGTGGGGCGCAGTTTGCCGGTGGCAAACGCTCTGCGCCGACCGAACCGGCAGGTGAGACCAGCGTCCCACGGCCCTAAGGGGGTTGCAAGGGTCCTGGTGCCCGGTGGGCACCGTTTAGGACCGACCGAGCCGGCAGGCGAGACCCGTAGGTCCTGCCTTCCCATACTCCAAAAAAGGGGGGACGTATGTCCCCCTCTTGGGACAGCACAAAACCCGTTGCCCCCGGGCTTGAGAGAGGGAAATGTACAAGTGAGCCAAAAATCCAGTGTTTATGCGGGTTCCGCCACTTGCACCTATATACGAGAGAAAAATACCGTGCAAGTGAAAATCGTTTTCACTTGTACATTGGTACAAATGAAAAAACCTAGATAAAACCTGGCTTTTTCCTTCATTTGTACCTTTCGTTTTTTCAAGTAGGGGAACTGTGCACGTGAACCTTCCACCGCTTTGAGTCGTGGCTGCCGAATTGATGGAATGAAATGACTTGTTCCCCTTTCAACTGTTCTTTCGCTTTACGTACCGTTCCATAAGTGTACCCCATCTCCCGCAGCTCCTCCTCCAGCTCCTTCACGGGCATCTCGCCGCCGTGCTGTTCCAGCAGGGCCAAGATAGCCTCCTTACACCCCTCCCGCTTGGGGGCTTGGCGGGGCTGGGTTTCCATGTTCCCCCTTCCCATCGCAAGCAGAACGCCCAGCGGGCCGCGCGCCCGCCGGCTTTTGAACCACGGTATTTCGAGGTATCCCTATGAATGTAGAACAAATTGAACAGAACAACCAACAGGGCCGCTTCGCCTCTTTGAAGACCTGGGCCAAGCTGCTCCCCTTTTTGAAGCCCTACTCCCGGAACATGGCGGTCATCCTCTCTCTGATGCTGGTCAGCGCCGGGTGCGACCTGGCTTACCCCCTGCTCTCCGGCTACGCGGTGGACCACTTCGTCACCCCCCGGCAGAGCCAGGGGGTGGGCTGGTACGCCCTGGGCTACATGGCCGTGGTGCTGGCCCAGATGCTCTGCACCATGATCTTCGCCCGCTCTGCCCTGAAGGTGGAGATGTACCTGGGCCGGGATTTGAAAAAGCGGCTGTTCACCCACCTGCAGACCCTCTCCTTCTCCTATTACAACACCACCCCCGTGGGCACCATCATGGCCCGGGTGATGAGCGACACCAACAAGATCGGCTCTGTCTTTGCCTGGAGCCTGGTGGACATCTTCTGGAGCGCCGCCTACGTCATCGGGTGCATGGGGGTCATGCTGTTCCTCAACTGGCGGCTGGCCCTGCTGGTCATCGTGGTGGTGCCCGCCATTGCCCTGCTGACCCTGTACTTCCAGAAGAAGATCCTGGCCATCAACCGCCAGGCCCGCAAGGTCAACGCGGAGATCACCCGCCACTACAACGAGGGCATCTCCGGGGCCAAAACCTCGAAAACCCTGGTCATCGAGGACAAGAACACCGCCGCCTTTCAAGAGGTGACCCAGCGCATGCGCCGCACCACCGTGCGGGGGGTGCTGCTCAACGCCGTGTATGTGCCCATCATCGGCTTCCTCACGGCGCTGGCCGTGGCCTTCGTGCTCACCGGCGGGGGCAGCATGGTGCTGTGGGGGGACATCGGCATTGGCGAGCTGACGGTGTTTGTCAACTTCGCCCTGGTCATCGCCGACCCGGTGCAGACCCTGGCCCGCACCATCTCCAACTTCATCGCCACCCAGGCCAACATCGAGCGGGTCTCCGCCCTGCTGGAGCTGCGGCCGGAGATCACCGACACCCCAGAGGTCATCGAGAAGTACGGCACCTCCTTTGCCCCCAAGCGGGAAAACTGGGAGCCCCTTGTGGGCCACATCACCTTTGAGGACATCACCTTCCGCTACCCCGACGGCGCGGAGAACGTGCTGGAGCACTTCAGCCTGGACGTGCCCGCGGGCACCACTGTGGCCATTGTGGGCGAGACCGGCGCGGGCAAATCCACCCTGGTGAACCTGGCCTGCCGGTTCTTCGAGCCCACCGCCGGGCGCGTCCTCATCGACGGCCGGGACTACCGGGAGCGCAGCCAGCTGTGGCTGCACAGCAGCATTGGCTATGTGCTGCAAACGCCCCACCTGTTCTCCGGCTCTATCCGGGAGAACATCCGCTACGGCCGCCTGGACGCCACCGACGAGGAGATTGTGGCCGCGGCCAAGCTGGCGGGCGCCCATGACTTCATCACCCACATGGAGCACGGCTATGACAGCGACGTGGGCGAAGGGGGCGGCCAGCTCTCCACAGGGGAGAAGCAGCTGGTCTCTTTTGCCAGGGCCGTGCTGGCAGACCCGCGCATCTTTGTCCTGGACGAGGCCACCTCCTCCATCGACACCAAGACCGAGGCCCTCATCCAAGAGGCCATCTCCACCCTGCTGGAGGGCCGCACCAGCTTCCTCATCGCCCACCGGCTGTCCACCATCCGCAAGGCGGACCTGATCCTGGTGGTCAAGGCGGGCAAAATCATCGAGCGGGGCACCCACCAGCAGCTGATGGACCTGGGGGGCTATTACGCCACCCTGTACAGCAAGCAGTTCGAGAGCGAAACCGCCGAAACCCTGCTGGGCCAATAAAAAGGCAAAAAAGCATCCCCGGGCGCTGGCCTGGGGATGCTTTTCTATTCACAGATATTCACACAAAGCCCGCGAAGCGCTCAACGCCCTTCCGAACCGTCATCGGTGTAGCGCAGGGCCTCCCGCAGGATCTCCTCCGTGTCAAAGGTGCGGGTGGCCTGGTCTTCCGGGGGAGGGGCCGCCGCGGCGGGCTCTTCCCGGTACTCCTGGTAGTCCTGGTAGTCCTCGTACTCCTGGTAATCCTGATAATCCTGGTAATCCTCGTAGTCCTCGTCCTCATAATAGGCCGCCTGCCCTTCATAGGGGGCCAGGGGCTCCTCATACTGCCCGTAAGACTCCCCGTAGTCCTCCTCCCGGTAGGCGGCGTCCTCCTGCTCCTCCAGGGGCAGGGAGAACTCCTCGGTGTAGAGGGAGGCCTCCTCCGGCATCAGGGCGTCCGGCGGGGGCGCGGGCCTGGGGGGCGGAGGCGGCGGCACAGGCGCGGGGGGCACGGGGGGCGCGGGGGACGCGGGCTCTTCCGCCGCAGGAGCGGGCTGCGCCGCGGGCTGGCGGGCCTCCGCCTCGTGGATCTCCTCTAAAATGTCATCGGCGGGGGTGTAGCGCCTGCGGCCCCGGATGTAGAACACCAAAATGGCCACCAGGCCCAGCACGCCAGCGGCAATGCAGGCCGCCCCGGCGTAGAACAGGGTGGCCGCCAGGGAGTTGCCCCGCACGTTCAGCTGGGCAAAGGTCACATAGTTGGGGCCGCTTTCCTCCTCTTCCACAGTGGAGGAAGAACTGCCCCCATTCAAAGAAGCCTGGGGCCGCTCCAAAACGGGGCGGGGCGTGGAACGGGGCCTCTGGGTGGCGTCGGGGGTGGGCGTTGGCTCCTCCACATAGCCGGCCGCGGGGTCCTGGCTCTCACTGCTGGAGGGCTCCTCCGTAGGCTCCCAAACGGGCTCTTCCGTGGGCTCTGCCCAGGGGTCCTCCGAAGGGGAGGGCTCTGGGGTGGGGTCCCACACCGGCTCCTCCGTGGGCTCCACCGCGGGCACGGTGGGCTCTGGCGTAGAGACCTCAGGGGGCGGGGTCTCCACCGGTTCGGGAGTAGAGGGCTCCGGCGCCGGGGTGGGCTCGGCAGGGGGAGGCGTCTCCGGCAGGGTGTTGTCCCCTCCGCTGGAGGAGCCCCCCTCCGTGCCCTCCCCCGGCATCTCTGTCTGGACCGAAGGGAAGCTCCCCTCCGTGGCCAGGGCCGGCAGGGCTGTCAGGCTGGAGGCCACTGCCAGGGCCCCCAAAAAAACCGCCAGGCGGCGTCTCTTTTTCATCGCGTTTCCTCCTGCTGGATGGGGAATTCTCAATATCAATTTATTGTAGCACAATTCCGCCCGGGGTTCAATGGTTTTCCTTCCCAGAACGGCACAAAACGAAAAAAGCGGGGCATTGCCCCGCTTTCTCCCCCTATTTCGCCCTTAAAAGGCGGTCTTTTCCTCGATGTAATCCTTCAGCTTTTCAATGGGCAGGCGCACCTGCTCCATCGTATCCCGGTCCCGAATGGTGACGCAGTTGTCGGCGGGCTTGCCCTCCTGCTCGTCGCCCACGGTGTCGAAGTCCACGGTGACGCACAGGGGCGTGCCCACCTCGTCCTGGCGGCGGTAGCGCTTGCCGATGGAGCCGGCCTCGTCGTAGTCCACCATGAAATGCTTGGAGAGCATGTCGTGGATTTCCTGGGCCTTGGGCGCCAGCTTTTTGGAGAGGGGCAGCACGGCGGCCTTAAAGGGGGCCAGGGCCGGGTGCAAATGCAGCACCACACGGATATCGTCCTTGCCGTTCTTATCCTGGCCCACCACCTCTTCGTCGTAGGCGTCGCACAGGAACGCCAACGCCATGCGGTCGGCGCCCAGGCTGGGCTCGATGACATAGGGGATGTAGTGCTCCCCGGTCTCCTGGTCGAAGTAGGTCAAATCCTTGCCGGAGTGCTCCTGGTGGCGCTTTAAGTCGTAGTCGGTGCGGTCGGCAATGCCCCACAGCTCGCCCCAGCCAAAGGGGAACAGGTACTCCACGTCCGTGGTGGCCTTGGAGTAGAAGGCCAGCTCCTCAGGCCGGTGGTCCCGGAAGCGGAGGTTCTCCTCAGTCATGCCCAGGCTGAACAGCCACTGCTTACAGTAGTCTTTCCAATACTGGAACCACTCCAGGTCGGTGTCGGGCTTGCAGAAGAACTCCAGCTCCATCTGCTCGAACTCCCGGGTGCGGAAGGTGAAGTTGCCGGGGGTGATCTCGTTGCGGAAGCTCTTGCCCACCTGGGCGATGCCGAAGGGCAGCTTCTTCCGGGTGGTGCGCTGCACGGCGGGGAAGTTGACAAAGATGCCCTGGGCGGTTTCGGGCCGCAGGTAGATCTCGCTCTTCTGGTCCTCGGTGACGCCCTGGAAGGTTTTGAACATCAGGTTGAACTGGCGGATCTCCGTAAAGTTCTCGCTGCCGCAGCTGGGGCACTGGATGTGGTGCTCCTTGATGAAGTCCATCATCTTCTCGTTGGACCAGCCGTCGGCGCTCTCGCCGGTAAAGTCCTCAATGAGCTTGTCAGCCCGGTGACGGGTTTTGCAGTCCTTGCAGTCCATCAGGGGGTCGGAGAAGCCGCCCACATGGCCGGTGGCCACCCACACCTGGGGGTTCATCAGGATGGCGGCGTCCACGCCCACGTTATAGGGGGACTCTTGGACGAACTTTTTCCACCAGGCTTTTTTCACATTGTTTTTAAACTCCACGCCCAGGGGGCCGTAGTCCCAGGAGTTGGAGAGGCCGCCGTAAATCTCGCTGCCGGGGAAGATAAAGCCCCGTTTTTTGCACAGAGAGACAATGGTGTCCATAGTTTTTTCCGTAGCTTTCATAAGATGGTCCGCCTTTCTCAATCGCAATCGCGTAACTAGGGTCTATTGTAGCATGCCCTCCCCCAGATTGCAACCCAGTGCCTGGGTTCTCAATTCGCGCTTTGGGGCGGCGGCTACGGCCGCGCCTGTGCGGGCCGCTGACGCACGTCCGCGCCCAGTGCCTGGGTTCTCAAGACGCGGCGCAGTGCCTGCGCTCTCAAGACGCGGTCCTGGTCCCCGGCGGGGACCGTTCAGGACCGACCGAGGCGGCAGCCGAGACCGGCGCTTTAAGGCGCCGGGGCTGGCTGAGAGCGGCGAACAAGTGGCCCGCGCTTGGGTTGGGTGGAGAAACGTAAAAGTTTTGCCAGCTTTTTCAAAAGCTGCGGGGTTTGGGGCAGCGCCCCAAGGTCTCGGGGTTGCAAGGACCGTAGGTCCTGCCTTCCCATACACAAAAAAGGGGGGACGGATGTCCCCCTCTTGGGACAGCACAAAAGCTGTTGCCCCAGGGCCGGAGAAATTAAAATGGCGTAGTTGCCCGAAAGCCCAGGAAATATGCGGCTTCAGGCAACTTAGCCAGCTTGGCGTAGTTGCCATCTTTCCCCCAAAGCAAGGGGGAACTTAGCCACCTTGGCGTAGTTGCTCAAACCCGCATAAAACCTAGCTTTTTTGGCAACTTAGCCATTTATTTTATTCAAGTGGGGGCTTGGCAACTTGGCCGCTTTCCTTTTCCCGCGTTTTCTGCTATAATAAGGTATTACATCCTCAAGACGATTTACGCTTTATCTAGGAGTGTTTGCATGGACAGAAGCAAGATTCGCAATTTCAGCATTGTGGCCCATATCGACCACGGAAAATCCACCCTGGCCGACCGCATCCTGGAGCTGACCAAATCCGTGCCCCTGCGGGAAATGGAAAACCAGCTGCTGGACAACATGGACCTGGAGCGGGAGCGGGGCATCACCATCAAGGCCCACGCCGTCACCCTGGTCTACACCGCCAAGGACGGGGAGGACTATATCTTCAACCTCATCGACACCCCCGGCCATGTGGACTTTAACTACGAGGTATCCCGCTCTCTGGCCGCCTGCGAGGGGGCCGTGCTGGTGGTGGACGCCTCCCAGGGCATTGAGGCCCAGACCTTGGCCAACACCTACCTGGCCGTGGACGCGGGCCTGGAGATCCTGCCGGTGGTAAACAAGATCGACCTGCCCAGCGCCGACCCCGAGCGGGTCTGCCACGAGATTGAGGACGTCATCGGCATCCCGGCCATGGACGCCCCCCGGATCTCCGCCAAGACCGGCGAAAACGTGGAGGAGGTGATGGAGCGCATCGTCACCGACATTCCCGCCCCCACCGGCAACGAGAACGACCCCCTGCGCGCCCTGATCTTCGACTCTTACTACGACGCCTACCGGGGGGTCATCGTGTATGTGCGCATTAAGGACGGCCAGGTCAAGCCCGGGGACACCATCCGCATGATGGCCACCGGCGGGGAGTTCACCGTGGTGGAGTGCGGCTTTCTGCGGGCCACCAACCTGGAGCCCGCCGCCGCCCTTTACGCCGGGGAGGTGGGCTACATCGCCGCCTCCATCAAGGACGTGCGCCAGGCCCGTGTGGGCGACACCGTCACCTTAAAGGACCGCCCCGCCGCCGAACCTTTGGAGGGCTACCGGGCGGTGCAGCCCATGGTGTTCTGCGGCATCTACCCCGCCGACGGCGCCCACTACACCGATTTGCGGGACGCTTTGGAGAAGCTGCAATTAAACGACGCCTCCCTCACCTTCGAGCCAGAGACCTCTGTGGCCCTGGGTTTTGGCTTCCGGTGCGGCTTCTTGGGGCTTTTGCACATGGAGATCATCCAGGAGCGGCTGGAGCGGGAGTACGACCTGGACCTGATCACCACCGCCCCCAGCGTGGTGTACAGGCTGAAGCTCACCGACGGCAGCGAAATCACCATTGACAACCCCACCAACTACCCGGACCCCACCCTGATCGCCAGCGCCCAGGAGCCCATCTGCAACGCCCACATCTACTCCCCTTCGGAGTATGTGGGCAACATCATGGAGCTGTGCCAGGAGCGCCGGGGCGTGTTCAAGGACATGAAGTACCTGGACACCGACCGGGTGGACATCCACTACGAGCTGCCCTTAAACGAGATTGTCTACGACTTTTTCGACGCGCTGAAATCCCGCACCCGGGGCTACGCGTCCTTCGACTACGAGCTGCTGGGCTACCAGCCCAGCAAGCTGGTGAAGCTGGACATCATGCTCAACGGGGAGATTGTGGACGCTCTCTCCTTCATCATCCACGCGGACAAGGCCTATCCCCGGGCCCGGAAGATGGCGGAAAAGCTGAAGGAGAAGATCCCCCGCCAGCTGTTCGAGGTGCCCATCCAGGCCTGCGTGGGGGGCAAGATCATCGCCCGGGAGACGGTGAAGGCCCTGCGCAAAGACGTGCTGGCCAAGTGCTACGGCGGCGACATCACCCGGAAGAAGAAGCTGCTGGAGAAGCAGAAGGAGGGCAAAAAGCGCATGCGCCAGCTGGGCACCGTGGAGGTGCCCCAGGAGGCGTTCATGTCCGTGCTGAAGCTGGACGAATAGTGCGTGGCCGGACTGGACAAGCCGCCTTCTTGCCTTCGGCAAGGGCGGATTTCTCCGCGTAAGTTGGGTGGAGACAATTAAAAGTTTTGCCAGCTTTTTCAAAAGCTGCGGTTGGTAAGGCGGAGCCTTACGGCCTTAAACCGGCGCAGCCCTACGAAAAACCCAGGAGCGAAAGCCGCACGCGCCCGCAAGGGCGATAGGCTTGCGCTCCGGCCCTTTCGCACAAACAACGAAAAGGACATCCAAGCCAAAAACTTGGATGTCCTTTTTTCATCCCTGTTATCCGTCCGGGCCATTGTTTACAGGCTGCGCCTGGTATGACAATGTCCCTGGCTTTTCTTTCCCGCTGCGCCGGTTTAAGGCCGTAGGGCTTTGCCCTACAACCCACAAACTTTTTGAAAAAAGTTTGACCAAAAACTTTTACCCGCCTACGGCGTTACAGCAGCTTCACCAACAGGGCATTGGAGACCAAGAACCCCTCTGGGGTGAAGGAAATGGATTCCCCGTCCGCCCGCAGCAGCTGGGGCGGGCAGTGCCGGGCGTTTTCCAGGGCCTCGTCAAACAGGGCCCCGCCCTCTGCTCCAAAGCGGGAGAGGCAGTCCCCCCGGCGCAGGCCACGGGTCAGGCGCAGGTTCAGCATGGCGAACTCCCCAAAGTCCCCGCCCGTGCCGTCCTCCACGGGGGAATTCCCCTGGAGGAAGCCCTCCAAATCCCGGGGGTAGTAAAACCGCCGCCCCTCAAAAAAGGAGTGGGCCCCCGGCCCGAAGCCCAGGTACTCCTCCCCCCGCCAGTACAGCAGGTTGTGGCGGCTCTCCTTGCCGGGGCGGGCAAAGTTGCTGATCTCATACTGCCCATAGCCCCGCCGGGCCAGCTCCTCCACGGCGAAAAGGTACTGCTCCGCGGTGTCGTCCTCGTCGGGCACCTGCACCCCCCGGGCGGCAAAGGGCGTGCCCGGCTCCACCTTTAAGATGTAGGAGGAAATGTGCTCCACCTCCAGGGAAGCGGCAAAGGCGATGGAGCGCCCCAGCTTCTCCCGGCTGCCCCCGGGCAGGCCCAGCATCAGGTCCAGGGAGATGTTTTCAAAGCCCCCGGCCCGGGCGTTTTCCACAGCCAGCGCCGCCTGCTGGGGAGAATGGGCCCGGCCCAGAAAGCACAGCTCCTCCCCATTGGCGGACTGCAAGCCCATGGAAAGCCGGTTGAAACCCGCCCGGCGCGCCTCCTGAAAAAAGGCCCGGTCCACATGGGTGGGGTTGGCCTCCAAGGTGATTTCCGCCCCGGGGGCTAAGGAGAAGCCCTCCCGCACCGCGCCCAGGATGGCCCCCAGCCTCCGGGCCCCCAGCAGGCTGGGGGTGCCGCCCCCAAAGTAGACGGTGGCCAGCTCCCGGCCCGCCAGCCTCTCCCGCCAGGGGGCGAGGGCGGCCGTCACCGCGGAGACGTAGGCATCCATGCCCCCGGCAGAGTCAGGGCGGGAGTAGAAATCGCAGTAGGGGCACTTGCCGTGGCAGAAGGGCACGTGTATATAAAAGCCCAGCATCCTTTCACCTCCTGTTGGCTGGCGGGTGCGCCGCCTTTTCCGCAAACAGCTCCGGGTGCAGGCGGCTGTAGTGGAACAGGTACTGCTGGGCCAGGCCCGCGTTCTCCCCGAACTCCTCCGGCCCGCGCCCCGGCAGCAGGGTGGCCATGGCCCGCTTCATCCACACGTCCATGGGGAAGCACTCCGTTTTGTGGAAGCCGTACAGCAAAGCGCACTCCGCCACCTTGGGCCCCACGCCGAAGATGGTTTGCAGCTCCCGGCGGCCCTCCTCCACGGGGGCGGCGGCCACCCGGGCCAAATCCACCTGGCCAGAGGCCACCTTCCGGGCGGCGTCCAGCAGGTACTTGGCCCGGAACCCCGCCCGCAGGGGCGCCAAATCCTCCAAGGAGCAGGCGGCCAGGCGCTCCGCTGTGGGAAAGGCGTGCCAGCCCGTGCCGGGGAGCTCCGCCCCCAGCAGCTGGCACAGCCGCTCTATAATCCCCTTGATGCGGGGGATGTGGTTGTTCTGGGAGATAATGAAGGAGCACAAGGCCTCCCAGGGCTCCTGGCGCAGGATGCGGATGCCCGGGGCAAAGGCGGCGGCCTCGGCCAAAGCGGGGCTCATGGCGGCCAGGGCCTCCCGCTTGGGGGCGTAGTCCTCATCCAGGTCGAAGTAGGCCCGCCAGGTATGCTCGTAGTCCTCCGGGGAGCAGTGCAGCCACACCTGCTGCCCCCGCTGTTCCACCCGCAGGTATTTTCCAAAGGCCACGCCCTCCCACAGGCTGGCCCCCGCCTCCCCGGGCAGCTCCGCCCAGCGGAAAGCCTGGCCGCAGTCCAGGGTCTCCGCCGCGTCAAAGGGGTAAGGGGCGCATATCCCCCCGGGCCAGGCGCCCTCTTTTTCTTCTTTCATCCGACTGGCGTCCTCCCTTTTTTCCTTGTAGATTCGCGCAACCGCGAAATAAAGCTCTTTGCAAACAAACGGATGCACCCAAGCGAGAAGCCGCGGACACAAAGCATCCGGTTTCCTCCGAGCACAGCGGCGGCTCCGCGCCGCGCCCCGCGACGTAAAGTTCTTTGCCAAGCTTTCTTTCAAGAAAGCGGTTAGAAAGCCCGGTTCTTCTCGTCGGCCTTCTGGCGGTTTTCCGGCTCCCGGGAGGTGAGGTAGCGGATGGCCCGCTCGATGGAGTCCTTGGAGTTGCCCCAATCCCCTCCGGCGTTGCGGTAGTCGAACATGCGGCAGAAGTGGGTCACGTCGGCGTTCAGCTCCTCCAGATAGCGTTTGGCCAGCCCGGTGGTCACCTCCTCGAAGAGGACGAAGTTCTTTTTGGGCATTTTGGCGGCCGCCTGCAGCACCTGGCCGTAATGGCGCAGGCAGATGTAGGGCTGCTGGCTGTACAGCTGGCGGAACTCCCCGTCGGTCTGCCACAGCTTCAGGGTGCTGTCCAGCAGGTGGGCCGTGTTCTTTTCAATGTTCTCACAGACGAAGCAGTGCTCCTCCCGGCTGTGGACCGCCGCAGCCGCCTTTTTGGGCTGGGCCTTCCCCGCGGGGAACACCTCGTCATGCACGGTTTGCAGCAGGCTCTCCAAAATCAACGCCACAGAGAGCCGGCTGCCCCGGGCCAAGATCTGGTTGAAGTGCTCGGTGCAAAAGCCCAGGCGGTTGGTCTCCACCCGCACGTCCGGCTCCATCATGGCGGCGCCGGTGATGTAGGTGGCCATGCGGTCCTCCAGCATGTCCCGCATGCGGCAGAAGGGGCAGCCCTCCTTGGGGAGAAACACGTCGTTTACGGGGATGGAACAAATATCTTCTCTCATGGCGAAGTCCTCCTTAACTCATGTTTCGACAATATTCTTGCATAAATATTCATTCGGGGATTTTCGGGAAAATCTGCCTTCTTTTTCGGGAGATTTGTGAAAACAGGCTGGAAAACCCACCGTTTTGCCGCTAGTATACCACAAAACCGGGGAAAAGCATAGCCTTTTCTTTTTTCCAGGGCCCCTTTTCACCCGGGGCCCCTCCCGGTGAAATGCATGTTAAATCCCTGTGGACAAACTGTGGGAAAGAAATTTGCCCCTTTCCTATTGACACAAGATAGGGGAAGGCTTCTCCTTCTTCTCTCTTTATCTTGGGGTTGTTTCGGAATCAGAAAAAAACCGTTTTTTATTCCAAATTAGAACGAAGCCGCCCTTTGTTTACATAAGCGAGAGCGCCGGAAAAAACGGTGGAAAGTCATAAATGGCTTGGGACAAGGGGTTTTTCACAGTTTCCACACAGTTTTCCACAGTCTCCGTGAAAAAACAAGTTCCCCTTCCGCAAGCCTGTGGAAAACCTGGGCGGAGAAACCCAGGCAAAAAGAATTTTTTTACATTTCATGGATAAAAATGCCGAAAACCGGATATTCCTGCCGCGGCCCGGGGAAAAAACGGGAAGAAAGCCGCATGGGGGCTGCATTTTTATTTGAGATTTCCGGGGAGCTGTGGTATAATTGGTAAAACCATGCCGGTTGCGGAAAAGCCCGCGGCCCCACGGGCCGCCCCGGGTCTCTTCGGGGCGGCGCAGACCGAGTAAGCCATTAGAAAATGAGGTGCTCCGTTATGGAGAAAAACCGGGAAAAGCGCAGCGCCCCCCGCGAGCAGGGGCCCCGCGGCGCGGATCTCATTGCCGGGCGCAACGCCATTGCCGAAGCCCTGCGGGCCGGACGGGCCATCGACAGCCTGTACGTCCAGCGGGGAGAGCGCGGCGGTGCGCTGCAGGCCTTGGTGAAAAAAGCCAAGGAGGCGGGCGCCGCCATCAAAGAGGCGGACCCCAAAAAGCTGGACTACCTTTGCGGCGGGGCCAACCACCAGGGGGTGGTGGCCGTTGCCGCGGTGAAGGAATACGCCACGGTGGAGGACCTGTTCCGCCGGGCACAAGAGAAAGACGAGCCCCCCTTTTTCGTCGTCTGCGACGAGCTGGAGGACCCCCACAACCTGGGGGCCATCCTCCGCACGGCAGAGTGCGCCGGGGCACACGGGGTCATCATCCCCAAGCGGCGCAGCGTGGGCCTCACCTACGCCGTGGGGAAGGCCTCGGCCGGGGCGGTGGAATACCTGCCCGTGGCCCGGGTGGGCAACCTGCCCTCCCTGCTGGAGGAGCTGAAGGCCCGGGGCCTTTGGATCTACGCCGCCGACATGGACGGCTCTCCCTGGTGCCAGACCGATTTCACCGGGCCCACGGCCCTGGTGATTGGCTCGGAGGGCAGGGGCGTGGGACGCCTTGTAAAGGAAAAGGCGGATTTCGTCGTGTCCCTGCCCTTAAAGGGAAACATCAACTCGCTGAACGCTTCGGTGGCGGCCGGCATCCTCTGCTATGAGGTGGCCCGCCAGCGCAGCGGCACAAAAGCGTTCAATCCGTAAAAGGAGGATGCGTATGGCACAGGATAACAAGGATTTTACCCTGGAGGATATTTTGGCGGAACAGCGGGCCCAGCGGGAGCAGGAGGCCGCCCAGAGCGCGGCGCGTCCCGCTGCCCCCCAGCAGAAGCCCAAGCCCCACCCCCTGGCGCAACAGGGCGGCGGCCAGCCCCCCGTCCGGCAAGCGGCCGCGCCCCGGCAGGAGCCCGCGCCCCCTCAGCCTGAGGAGACCGCCGACCTGAACAACTTTGCCACCGGCACGGTGGAGGTCCCTCCCCAGGAGGAGCACCCGCCCGCCCACGCGGAGGGCAAGCGGGGCAAAAAAGAGAAAAAAGAGAAGAAAAAAAAGCGGGGCCTGTTCGGCCGGAAAAAGCGGGTGCCCGATTACGACGAGAACGAGGACGACCTGTACTACGGCATCCAGCTCAAGCCCATCGACGAGTACCGCATGGGCTATGACTCCGCCGGGGAGCTGACCAGCGAGGAAGAGGCCTATAAGACCTTGTTTGACGACTCCCGAAAGGCCATCGACCAAGAGGTGGAGCAGAACTTCCAGCGGCTGCAGCGGGAGCGCCGCCGCCGCGTGGCAGAGGCTGTGCAGACCGCCGGCGTGGACGAGGAGGAGATTGCGGGCGAGTTCGGCGTGGTGGCCCCCATGCCCGTCACCTCCTTTGCCGCAGACCCCTACGCCAAGCAGCACGGCATCGGCGTGGAGGGCGGCAAGCGATTGCAGGAGGACATGACCGATATCCAAAAGGCCATGCTGGAGACCTCCTCGGACCAGACCATGGAGATTAAGCTCAACGTCCTGAACGACACCGTGGAGCTGCAGCGCATTGGCAGCGAGGCCCCCGTCTCCGACGAGGCCATCGGCCGGGTGCTGGATTCCGGCGCGCCGCTGGAACCTGTGGAAGAGGAGCCCGCCCCGGTGCAGGAGCCCGTCTATGAGCAGGCCCCTGCGGCGGAACTTCCGCCGGAGCCGGTGGAAACCCTTCCCCCAGAGGAAGCGCCCATCCAGGAGGAGGCGCCCATCCAGGAGGAAGCATCCGTCCAGGCGGAGACGCCCATCCAGGAGGAAGCGCCTGCCCAGGAGGAGGCGCCCGCGTTCCAGGAGATCTCCTCCGGCGCCGCTATGGAAGAGCCCGCCCAGCCAGCGCAGGCGCCCTCCGCGCCTGTCCAGGAGCCGGCCGCCCCGGCGGCGGAAGAGCAGACCACGGTCATCCGCCGGCCCAAGCTCTCCGAGCCGCCCCAGGTGCACAGCATCTTCGAGTACCGGCCCCGGGGCATTCCCACCCACATCCTGCACACGGATGTGCTGCAAAGCGCCCTGCTCTCTGAATCGGAGGAGCTGCGGCAGCAGATGGAGCGGGAAGAGCGCAAGGCCGCGCCCAAGCGGCGGGTGCGCAACAAGAAGCTGGAAAGCGCCCACGAGCCCGAGCCCCCCATCCCCGATGGGGACACCGGCGAGGCCATCGACGATTACACCGGCCCCGAGGACGCCAAATCCATCTCCCACGAGCTGCGGGGCGAGATGCGGGAGCTGACCCTGCGCATGGCCATCACCGGGGTGTGTACCCTGCTTTTAACCGTAGTCAACCTGATCTTTGGCGGCCAGTTCAGCGCGGGCGGGGACCTGGGGTCCCTTCCGGTGGCCTATGTGGTGCTGACCTTAGTGTTCCTGGCGGTGGCGGCAGGGGTGTGCTACCGCACCATTGCCAACGGCCTGAAGGCCCTGTTCTCCTTTAACGCCAATTCGGACAGCGCCGCTGCCGTGGCCGCCATCGCCGTGGCCGTGCAGGCTGTGGCGGCGGCGTTCTTCCCCACCGAGCTGACTCGCGGGGAGCTGCACCTGTACGCCGTGGTGGTTTCGGCCATCCTCTTTGTCAACTCCATTGGCAAGCTGACCATGATCCGCCGCATTCACAGCAACTTCCGGTTTGTCACCTCTCGGGAGCAGAAATACAGCGTGCGCCTGTACGGCGACCACAACACCGCTTTGAAAATGGCCAAGGACTGCGTGGCCGAGACCCCTGTCATCGCCTACCAGTGCCGCACCGGCTTCTTAAAGCGGTTCTTAGAGCTCTCTTACCGGCCCGACCCGTCAGAGTCCTCCTCGCAGCTGCTGGCGCCCATTGGGCTTCTTGCCAGCCTGGTGCTGTGCATTGCCACCCTTCTCATCACCCGCAGCGTGCCCACGGCCATCAGCGCCTTTGCCGCGGCCAGCTGTGCCTGCGTGGCGGTCTCCAACATGCTGGCGGTAAACCTGCCCGTCAGCCGCCTGTGCCGCACTGCCCGCCGGGCCGGCGCCATGGTGGTGGGCTATGAAGGGGTAGAGCAGCTGGGCAATGTCAACGCCGTGCTGGTGGACGCGGAGGACCTGTTCCCCCGGGGCACCGTGGTGCTGGAGGGCATCCGCACCTTTGGCAGCCGGGCTGCCGCGGAGGACGCCATCATGGCGGCCTCTGCCCTGATGCGGGAAGTGGGCGGCCCCCTTTCCGGCGTGTTTGACCAAGTCATCAGCGAAAACGAGGACGCCCTGCCCAAGGTGGAGGGCTTTACCTATGAGGACGGCGGCGGCATTGTGGGCAAGGTGGACGGCCGCACCATCACCCTGGGCGCCCGTGCCCTGTTCATCAACCACCGCATGCCCGTGCCCGCCCGAGAGGAGGAAAGCCAGTACGCCTCTGGCAACCAGCAGGTCATCTACATTGGCGTGGATGAGGCCGTGTGCGCCATGCTGGTGCTGACCTACGCCGCCGACCGCCGCCGGAAGAACGAGCTGCAGCGGCTGGAGGACAGCGGCGTAAGCGTCATCGTGCGCACCACCGACCCCAACGTCACCCCCCAGCTGGTCTCCCGCCTGTTCGGCATCGACACCGCCTCTGTGGGCGTTCTGGACAGCCGCCTGGGCAGCGAATATCAAAAGCTGGTGAAAAACGAGATTCCCCGGGCCGACGCCCTGGTGGCCACCAAGGGCCGCATGGAATCCATGATGAACGTGATCTCTGCCTGCGTGGAAGAGCGGCGCACCGCCGGCATGGTGGTGGCCATCCAGACGGCCGCCGTGGTGCTGTGCTTTGTGCTGGTGGCTTTCCTGGCCTGCTTTGGGGCCATGGGCCAGCTCTCCTCCCTGATCCTGTTTTTGTTCCAGCTGTTCTGGCTGGCAGTGGTCATCCTGCTGCCCAAGCTGCGGCGGTAGGCCCTTCCGCAATAAAACAAATGAAAGCCCCGGCGGCATTTGCCCGCCGGGGCTTTTTTCACCCTCCTTCCAGGGGGCCTTTTCCCGCAAAAGGGGGATTTTTGTAAAATTTTATAAAAAACAAAGCGCCGTCACGGTAAATTCATAGGTTTTTCGTTTTCCCCATTGTAATCTTTGGCGTAATGCTATATAATTAGCTATGCCTTGCGGCACAGCACTTGTGCAAAACAGGAACAGTTCCCAGGGCAGCACGGCAAAGGCCGTGTACCTTGTTAAAGTGGAAGGAGTTTTGCGTTATGAACCAATATCTTGCGAAGAATATCATCAACCTGGCTATAGCGGGCCACGGCGGCGCAGGAAAGACCTCTCTGGCGGAAGCCATGCTGTATCTGGCAGGGGTCTCGGACCGCCGTGGCAAAGTGGGCGACGGCAACACAGTGTGCGACTACGACCCCGAGGAGATCCGGCGCAAGGCCTCTATTTCTGCGGCGGTGGCCCCCCTGGAGTGGAAAAACAAGAAGATCAACCTGCTGGACGCCCCCGGCCTGTTCGACTTTGAGGGCGGCATGATGGAGGCCATGCGCGCCGCCGACACGGCGCTGATTGTGGTCTCCGGCCGGGACGGCGTGGCCGTGGGCACGGAAAAGGCCTTTGCCGCCGCGGAGAAGAACGGCCTGGCCAAGATCATCTTCGTCAACGGCCTGTGCGACGAGAGCGCCCGGTTCTACCGGGTATTCGAAGACTTGAAGGCCCAGTTTGGCCCTTCGGTGTGCCCGGTGGTGGTGCCCTTCATCCAGGATGGGCAGGCAAACATCTACATCAACCTGCTGGAGTACAAAGCCTATGACTACTCCGGCGGCAAGCCCGTGGCCGTGGCCATGCCCGACATGGGCGACCGGCTGGAGGGCCTGCGCACCGCCATCTACGAGGCCGTCGCCGAAACCGACGACGAGCTGTTTGAGAAATACTTCGCCGGCGAGCCCTTCACCCCCGAGGAGGTCATTGTGGGCGTGAGCAAGGGCGTGAAGTCCGGCACCATCACCCCCGTGTTCTGCGGCGACGCCCTGCTGATGCGGGGCATGGAGCAGTTTATGGACGGCCTGTGCTGGCTGGCCCCCTCCGCCGGGGACAAGGCCGGGGAACTGGGCACCGATGTGGACGGCAACCCGGTGGAGCTCTCTGTCAACGAGGACGGCGCCGCGGCGGCCATCGTCTTTAAGACCGTGGCCGACCCCTTCATCGGCAAGCTCTCCTATGTGAAGGTGGTCTCCGGCAAGATCTCCACCGACTCCCAGCTGGTGAACATGCGCACCGGCAACACCGAGCGCGTGGGCAAGACCGTGATGATGGTGGGCAAAAAGCAGGTGGATGTCAAGTACATCGGCGCGGGTGACATTGGGGCCATTCCCAAGCTCTCCGCCACCAACACCGGCGACACCCTCTGCTCCCCCGCCCGGAAGGTCACCTTGGAAGGCGTGGAGTATCCCAACCCCACCCTTTCCATGGCCATTGTCCCCGCCAAGAAGGGCGAGGAAGACAAGATCGCCCAGGGCTTGATGCGCCTCTCGGAAGAGGACCCCACCCTGCAGTTTGCCACCAACAACGAGACCCATGAGATGATTTTGAGCGGCCTGGGCGAACAGCACCTGGACGTGGCGGTCTCCAAACTGAAGACAAAATTTGGCGTGGACGTCTCTTTGAAGAAGCCCAAGGTCCCCTACCGGGAGACCATCCGCAAGACGGTGCAGGTCCAGGGCCGGCACAAAAAGCAGACCGGCGGCCACGGCCAGTTCGGCGACGTGTGGATTGAGTTCTCCCCCTGCGACAGCGAGGGCCTGGAATTTGGCGAGCGCGTGGTGGGCGGCTCTGTGCCCAAGGGCTTCTTCCCCGCGGTGGAGAAGGGGCTTAGAGAGTGCATCCAGAAGGGACCCCTGGCGGGCTACCCTGTGGTGGGCCTGTCCGCCGTGCTGTACGACGGCTCTTACCACCCGGTGGACTCCTCGGAAATGGCCTTTAAGACGGCGGCGGCTTTGGCCTACAAGGCGGGCATGCCCCAGGCCAACCCTGTGCTGCTGGAGCCCATCGGCCACCTGAAGGCCACCGTGCCGGACGCCAACATGGGCGACGTCATGGGCGAGGTGAACAAGCGCCGGGGCCGGGTGCTGGGCATGGAGCCCGCGGGCGACGGCCGGCAGACCGTGGAGGCGGACGTCCCCATGGCGGAGATGCACGACTTTACCACCTTTATCCGCCAGTGCACCCAGGGCCGGGGCAGCTTCACCTTTGGCTTTGAGCGGTATGAGGAAGCGCCCGCCAATGTGGCCCAAAAGGTCATTGAGGAGGCCAAGGCAGAGGCCGGGGAATAACACGCGAAGCGCGTAAAAGTTTTTGGTCAAACTTTTTTCAAAAAGTTTGCGAGGTGTGGAGCAGAGCTCCACGACCTTGCCCTGGCGGCGCAGCCGGAAGGAAAAAACCAGCGAGCGGGGCGCATGCTGCGAAGCAGATAGCCCCGGGAGCGGCCGGAGACCCGCCCAGTGTGTTTCTTTCCTGAAAGCCCCTTCCAGCTGCCAGCGTGAACGAGTTAACAAAGAAAAGGACACCCAAGCCAAAAACTTGGATGTCCTTTTTTCATCTCTGCTATCTATCCGGGACATTGTTTACAGGCTGCGCCTGGTATGACAATGTCCCTGGTTTTCTTTTCCGGCTGCGCCGCCAGGGCAAGGCCGTGGGGCGCCAGTCTCGCCTGCCGGCTCGGTCGGCCGCTGGGCAACGTCCCACCGGGACGTAGCGGCCCCCACACCCCGCAGCCTTTGAAAAGGCTGGCGAAACTTTTACGCTCGCTTCGCCCGGCGCTCTTCAGTCTTTTGCCAGCACATCGCCCCACTGGGCATTGGCCGCTTTCGCCAGGTCCCCCGGGGCCAGCTTCAGCTGCAAGCCCCGTTTGCCGCCGCTGACAAAAATAAAGGGTTTCTCCCGCAGGCTCTGCTCCACCACCGTGGGAAACTGCTTCTTCATCCCCAGGGCCGTGCACCCGCCCCGGATGTACCCGGTGACGGCCAGCAGGTCCTTGACATGGAGCATCTCCAGGGACTTCTCCCCCACCAGGGCCGCCGCCTTTTTCCGGTCTAGCTCCCCGCTCACCGGCAGCACGAACACATAGTGGCCGCCGCTTTTCCCCACGGTGACCAGGGTTTTGCACACGTCCGCCGGGTCCAGGCCCAGCTGGCGGGCCACATCCTCCCCGCCGGAGAACTCCTGGCAGGGGTAGGCGTGGGCCTCATAGGGAATTTTCATCCGGTCCAAAAGCCGCAAGGCATTGGTCTTTTCCACTTTTTCCTTGGCCATTACTTCTGTGTTTCCCCCTTATCTTCCAGCAGCGTGATGGTCACTTCCAGCTCTTCCCCGCCCTGCAGGCTGTTTTCCGGCAGGCGGTACAGGGTGACGGTGATCTCATCCCCGGGGCTGTAGCGCAGCAGCAGGTTGGAGATGTCCTGCAAATCCTCCACAGGTTCCCCGTCGATGGCGGTGATAATATCGTTTACCTGGGCCTCTGTCCCGGCAAAGGAGCTGTCCTCGTCGATAGAGGCGATCATAAAGCCCCGGGGCACCCCGTAGAAGGAGGCCTCTGCCTCGCCCAGGTCGTAGCCGCTGATGCCCAGCCGCACCCGGCCCTCCACATAGCCGCCGGAGAGCAGCTGGTCGATGATATCCTTGGCTTTGCTGACCGGGATGGCAAAGCCCATGCCCTCATAGCCGTCTGTGATGATCTTGGAGGAGTTGATGCCCACCACCTGGCCGTACATGTTCACCAGGGGGCCTCCGGAATTGCCCGGGTTGATGGCGGCGTCCGTCTGGATATAGGTCATGCCCTCTTCGCTGTAGCGCTCCACCGCCCGGTCCAGGCCGGAGACAATGCCCCGGGTAAGGGAGCTGGCGAACCGCTCGCCGCCGGGGTTGCCAATGGCCACCACCCACTCCCCAATGGTGAGCTGGTCCGAGTCCCCAAACTCCGCCGGGGTAAAGCCGTAGTCGTTGGTCTTGATGACCGCCAGGTCCGTGGTGCGGTCCATGCCCACCACCACCGCGTCGTACTGCTGACCGTCATAGGTGGTCACGGTGACCAGCACGCTCTTGGTGTTCAGCACCACATGGGCGTTGGTGATGATATATCCGTCGGAAGTGGCGATGATGCCCGTGCCGGAGCTGTCGGTCTCCTCCCCGGTGCGGGAGACGGTGATGGCCACCGTGGACTGCACCACCCGGTTGTAGACCTCCTGGGCGTCCAGGGCATCGCCCTCCGGCTTCTCATGGATGGTGAGGCCCTCCTCGTTGGGGGTCACATCCACCTCGGGCAGTTCGATTTCGGCCTGGCTGGCGCTGCCGTCCTGGGACTCCCCAGGTTCCTCCTGGGAGCTGTCCGGCTGGCTCTCGCTGAAGGAGGGGAGCTCCTCCCCCGGCAGAGCGGCAGCACTGCCGCCAGTTACCCCCGCGTACACCGCAAAGGCAATGAACCCCACAATGGCGCCCGCCGCCAGGGCGGAGGCCAGCCACAGGAACACCTTCAGCCCCAGGCCCATTTTCTTCCGGGGCGGCTGGGGAGCGGGCTGGGCTGGGCCCTGGGCAGGCATGGGATACCACCCCATGGGGGGCTGTCCCGCTGAGGGAGGCCCCTGGGGTGGCACAGCCCCCGGCGCGTTCTGGGGCCAGGGGGCCTGCTGCCACATCCCCTGGGGATAGGCCGGCTGGCCCCAGCCCTGCTGGGGAGGCATGCCATATCCATAGCCCACCGGGCCATAGGGCCCATAATACCCCGGCTGGGGCGGCGGCACGGGCTGGGCGGGCTGCTGGGCTTCCGCGGGGGCTTCCTGCCGGGGGAGATCCGGCTCCTGCACATCGGGAACAGGGGCCTCTGCCGGTTGGGGCGGGGCAGGCTGCTCCTCTTCCTCAACCGGCGGGGAAGAGGCCTGGGGGGCCTCCTCTGGGGCCGGGGTACCCTCTTCCGAAGGGGCTGCCTCGGGGGCAGGCTCCATTCCCCGCTCTTCCGCCTCCTCCAGGGGAAGGCCCGAAGCCTCGGCCTCTTCTGGGGTGGGCATATCATTCTTCTGGTCGTCCGTCATCTTCCTTGCTCCTTTCAGGCTCCCGCTGTTCCTGCCGGGCCTCCTTTTTCCCTTTTTCCTTTCCCTTCCCCCGGGGGGCGCTCTCCTTCAGCTTGAAGGAGCCGGTGTCCTTCAGCTTGGGGGCCTCCTGGGGCTTGGGGATATAAAACTCGAACCGGCAGAACTGGCCCACCGCCGAGCTGACGGCAATGTCCCCGCCGTGGAATTTCAAAATGGTGCGCACCAGGTAGAGCCCCAGCCCCATGCCGTTCTTGTCCCGGCTGCGGGACTTATCCGTCTTGTAGAACCGCTCGAAGATCATGGGCAGGTCCTCGGGGGCAATGCCCGGGCCGCTGTTTTCAATGACCACCGTGGTGCGGTCGATGCTGTCGCTGACCTGCACGGCGATATAGCCCCCCTCGTTGGTGAACTTCACCGCGTTCTCAATCAGGTTGTACACCACCTGATGCAGCAGGTCCTGGTCGCCCCACACCTCTTGGGGGGCGGCTTCCTCCAGGCCCCGGATCTCGATCTGCTTCTCGTCGATCTTCTGCTCAAAGGTCAGCAGGGTGGTCACCACCGTGTTGGTGATGTCAAACCGGGAGGGATGCAGCTTCATCTCCCCGCTGTCAATGCGGGACAGGTCCAGCATGGATTTCACCAAGCGGGAAAGCCGCTTCACCTCATCCGAGACAATGTGCAGGTACTTGCTCTCCTGTTCCTTGGGGATGGTGCCGTCCAAAATGCCGTCGATAAACCCGGCAATGGTGGTCATCGGGGTTTTCAGCTCGTGGCTGACGTTGGCGATAAAGCTGCGGCGGGTCCCCTCTGAGTTGGAGAGGGAGTTGGCCATATTGTTGAAGGAGACCGCCAGCTGGCCCAGCTCGTCTGAGCTGGTGACAGGCACCCGCACGGAAAAATCCCCGCTGCCAAAGCTGCGGGCGGCAGCGCTCATCTGCCGCAGGGGCTTTACCAGCCGGAATGCGAACACCCCCACCACGCAGAAGGTGATGGCCAAGGCCGCGACCGCCGCCACCAAGAACATCTGCAGCGCCTCCCCCTCGAAAGCGTTCACCGAGGCGGCGCTGGTGGCAGCGAACACCGTGCCCACGCACTGGCCCTCGCTGGTGTACATGGGCACCCCTATGATATAAGAGGGGCTTTGGTACAGGCCGCCAAAGGTGCCCCGGCCCTCATAGCCGCTTTGGGCGGCGGCCGCCACCGTCTGCTTGGGGACGGTCTGGGGGTCGGTGAGCTTGCTGTTGGCGTAGTTCCCCAGCAGGATGTTCCCCTCTAAATCCGTGATGAAGATATCGGCGTCGATGCTGGTGGAAAAGGTGGCGATAAAGCCTTTGAGCACATTGGTTTCCAACTGATAGCTGTCCTCGCCGCTTTTGGTGAGGAACACGCTGGACACATCGGCAATGGAATTGGCGTTTTTCAGCAGCAGGTCCTTTTTCTCTCCCCGCCAATACTGGGCAAAAAAGGCCATCATCACCGTGCCCAGCATGATGAAGCTGAGCACCACAATGCCCATGGTAATGCCCAGATAGCGGGTGAAAATGCTCTTCTGGATGGCGCCCACCCGCTCCCGCCGCTGAAACCGGGGAGCGCTCACTCCTTCACCTCAAACTTGTAGCCCACGCCCCACACGGTCTTCAGGGCCCACTTGTCCGAGGCGCCCTCCAGTTTTTCCCGCAGGCGCTTCACATGGACGTCCACGGTGCGGCTGTCGCCGTAATAGTCAAATCCCCACACCTCGTCCAGCAGCTGGTCCCGGGTGAACACCCGGTTGGGGTTGGAGGCCAGGTGGTAAATCAGCTCCATCTCCTTGGGGGGCGTGTCCACCTGCACGCCCTTCACCTTCAGCTCGTAGTTGGTCAGGTTAATGGACAGGTTCTCGTAGTGGACCTCTTTATTCTCGCTCTTGTCCTCGCTCTGCTTGCCGCTGCGGCGCAGCACCGCCCCAATGCGGGCGATGACCTCCTTGGTCTCAAAGGGCTTGACCACATAGTCGTCGGCCCCCAGCTCCAGGCCCAGCACCTTGTCGAACACCTCGCCCTTGGCGGTGAGCATGATGATGGGGCAGGAGGACTTTTTCCGGATCTCCCGGCACACCTGCCAGCCGTCCAGACCGGGCAGCATGATGTCCAGCAGCAGCAGGTCCGGGCCGAAGGAGTCGAACATTTTCAGGGCCGTCTCGCCGTCGTTGGCGATGGACGCCTCATAGCCCTCTTTTTCGATGTAAAGCCGCAAAAGCTCGCAGATATTGGTATCGTCATCCACAATCAGGATCCTTCCAGATGCCATGGTGGAACCCTCCCTTTCCAAATATTGATCGAAAACAGGTATGAACTTCCAATTCTAATTTATTGTACCCGTAATCTGTGGCAAAAGCAAGAAAAAGCCGTGAAGAAACTGTGAAAGCGGGGCCCGGCCCCACGGCGCGCCCTCATGGGCGCAAAGGCGTTTCCCCCAAACGCCGCGGACAGCCGGTGGAGAAACCGGTTTTCCCCATCCCCGCGCTCCGCTGGGGAAAAATCCACAGAAATACAGGCACATTTTTGGAAAAACGCCCCGGAAAAACCCCTTGCCTTTTTCCCGCGGGTATGCTACAATCATTTCACTTTAATGCGCCTATGCTTTAAAGCATACTAGCTTTAAAGTTAAAAAGCAAAAGGATGTGGGGACATTGAGCAAGGAAGTGACCATTTGGGTTGTCATTGGGGTGTACGCCCTGTTCATGCTGGGCGTGGGTGTTTGGTACTCCCGCAAGGGCACGGACATGGCGGGCTTTACGGTGGGGGGCCGCAGCGCCGGGGCGTGGATTTCCGCCCTCTCCTACGGCACAGCCTACTTCTCCGCCGTGATGTTCATTGGCTACTCGGGGGGCTCTGGGTGGAGCTACGGCCTGTGGAGCGTGCTGGTGGGCGTGGGAAACGCGGTGTTCGGCACCCTGCTGGCCTGGCTGGTGCTGGCCAACCGCACCCGGGACCTGACCCGCCGCCACGATGTGAAATCCATGCCCCAGCTGTTTGAAAAGCGCTTCCAAAGCCCGGGCATGCGGCTGTTTGCCTGCGTGGTCATCTTTGTGTTCCTCATCCCCTACTCGGCCTCGGTGTACAAGGGGCTTACCAGCGTGTGCTCGGTGATCCTGGGCATCGACGAGACGGTGTGCATGCTGATTATCGCCATTGCCTCGGCGGTGGTGCTGGTGCTGGGGGGCTACATGGCCACCCTGAAGGCGGACTTCGTCCAGGGATTCATCATGATGGTGGGCGTAGCGGCCCTGATTGTGCTGGTGGTGCAGTCCCCCCAGGTGGGCGGGCTTTCCCAGGGCTTTTCCAACATGGTGGACTACATGGAGAGCCACCAGATGTCCCCCCTGCCGGGGAACTCCGCACTGGCCCTGGTCTCCACCGTGCTGATGACCAGCTTTGGCACTTGGGGCCTGCCCCAGATGGTGCACAAGTACTACGGCATCCGGGACAAGCGGGAGGTGAGCCGGGGGGTTATCATCTCCACCTTCTTCTCCCTGCTGGTGGCGGGGGGCGGCTACTTCATCGGGTCCTTCTCCCACCTGTTCTTTGGGGAGGACCTGCCCCAAGGCGGCACGGACTACATTGTCCCCCTGATGCTCAACTCCGCCGGGCTGCCCAACCTGCTTATCGGCGTCATTTTGGTGCTGCTGATTTCCGCCTCGGTATCCACCCTTTCCAGCATCACCCTGACGGCCTGCTCCACCGTCTCCATGGACTTGATTAAGGCCAGCTGGCTCAAGGGCCTGGGGGAGCGGACCCTGGCCACTGTCACCCGGCTTTTGTGCCTGGCCTTTGTGGTGCTCAGCTACCTCATCGCCAACTACCCCACCCCTATTTTGGAGATGATGTCCTACTCTTGGGGCATCCTCTCCGGGGCGTTTCTGGCGCCCTACGTCCTCACCCTGTACTGGAAAGGCGTCAACCGCGCCGGGGCCTGGGCGGGGATGATGGGGGGCTTTCTCACCGCCTTTGTGCCGGCGGCGGCCTCGGGCTTCACCACCCCCAACGGGCCGCTGTACGCCTGCCTGGCCATGCTGGTGTCCTTCCTGCTGTGCCTGGGGGTCAGCCCCCTGGCCCGCAAGCGCGGCTGGAAAGCCGGGGCCGCCAACCCCGCCTTTTACGAAAAAACGGAAAACGCATGAAAAAAGGGAGAGCCGCGGCTCTCCCTTTTTTACAGCTCTGCCTCCACAAAGTGCTCCGGAAACCTGTCCCAATAGCCCCGGTAGACCCGGGTGTTGTCCCCGTCCAGGTTCAGCTGGTACAGGCGGAACACCACAGGAATGTTTTTGGGCTGCCACTGCTCCCGGTAGGAGTAGCGGTACGCCATGCCCAACTTCTGCATCACCCGGCCGCTGCGGGGGTTCTCCCGGTCGTGGGTGGCGGTGACAAAGGGCACGCCGTCCCGCTCCATCTGGGCCAGCACCGCCCGGGCGGCTTCTGTGACGATGCCCCGGCCCCAGAACTCTTTGCGCAGGCCGTAGCCAAAGTCCCGGGCGCCCTCTGTCTCCCCGTTGATATAGCCGATGGGCACGTTGTCCTCCTTGCGGCAGATGGCGTAGGCGTAGCCCTGGGCCTTGGCGTACACAGGGGCATAGCGCTCTTTGTAAAAGGCCAGGGCCTCCTCCAGGCTCTTCACCGGGAACCAGGGCAGGAAACGGTTGGCTTCCCCGTCGGAAAAAACGCGGAACAGGGCCTCCCGGTCCGCCTCTGTGAAGCGCCGCAGGATGAGGCGTTGGGTCTCCAGTTGAGGGGTATTCATACATCCGCTCCTTTCCGCCCCGCCAGGCGGAGCGCTTTCTTCCATGACAGCGATTACAGCATGAGCTCCAGCACTTGGGGAAGGGCTTCCACCTGGACGCTCTCCCCGCCGGGGACGTACTCCCCGTCCAGGGACCAGGGGAAGGGCTCCGGGCAGGTGAACACCGCCCGCCTCACCGGCTGCTGGATGACCAGGTCCCCGTCGTATTTGCACTGGTGGAGCATGCGCACCGCCTGTCCCAGCTCCACCGGGTTTTTGGGCATGCGCACCAGGGTCAGCTCCAGCAGGCCGTCGTCCAGGCGGACAGTCTCCGGGTCCAGCTTGACCACGCCCCCCACAGACAGGGTGTTGGTCACCGCGCCGAAGAGGAACTCCCCCTCACAGCGGACGTCCCCAGCCTCCACCCGAAGGGACTGGGGCCGCAGGGAGGGCAGCTCCCGCACGCTTTCCAGTACATAGGCCAGGTGGCCCAAGGCCGCCTTCACCCGGGGCTCTGCCTTGTAAGAGGACTGGGTGAACGCCCCGAAGGACGCCACATACAGGAACGCCCTGTCCCCAAAGCGGCCCAGGTCCAGCCGGTGGGCGCTGCCGTGAAGGATCTGCTCCGCCGCCCGGGCCGGCTCTTTCGGCAGCCCCAGGGAGCGGGCGAAGTCGTTGGTGGTGCCCAGGGGCACATAGCCCAGGGGGATCTTGGCGCCCAGCCTTCCCAGGCAGTTGATGCCATGGCTCAAGGTGCCATCGCCCCCGCAGAAAACCAGCAGGTCCGGCTGGGCGGCGGCCGCCTGTTCCAAAAAAGCCTCCCCCTCCTGGGGGGACTCGGTATAGGCCAAGCGGGTGCGGGCGCCGCCCAGGGCAAACACCCGGCGGATCTGCTCCCCGTTCTGCCGGGCCCGCTGCCGGCCCGCGTGGGTGTTCACCAGAATCCAGGCTTCCATTGGGCTCAACCTCTGCTGCGGAGGACCACATCCTCCAGGATCTTGGCGCAGAACTCCGCCCCCAGCAGGCCGCTGTCCAGCACCAGGTGGTAGCCGTCCCGCTCCCGCCAAGAGCCGCCCGTGTTCACATGGTAGAAGTGGGAGCGCCGGTGGTCAAACCGGTGCAGGGTGGAGGCCGCGTGATCCCCGGGAATGCCGTACTCCTCCCGGGCCCGGCGCAGGCGCTCTTCCCGGCTGGCGTGGATAAACACGTTCAGCACATCTCCCCGCTCCCGCAGCACCCAGCCCGCGCACCGGCCCACCAGCACGCAGGGCCCCTGGTGGGCCAGCCTTTGGATGATCTCCCCTTCCAGCACGTTGAGCTGGTCCGTGCGGGAGATCTCTGGCAGCTGGCCCAGGGAGGTCTTCCCCATGGCCACCAGGGAGTAGAGCAGGGAGTTGGTGTCCGTCTCTTCCAGCTGCTCAATATACTCTGGGGTAGTGCCGCTTTCCCGGGCGGCAATCTCCAGAATCTCCCGGCCGTAGACCGGGACGCCCAGGGCCTTGCCCAGCAGCCTGCCCACCTGGGTGCCGCCGCTGGCGTATTCTCTTTCAATGGTGACAATTTGGAACGCTTTCATCCCGATCCTCCCTTTCAGCCGGCCTGTTCTTCCTTAGAGGCTTCAAACTGGCTGTTGTACAGCTCTGCGTAGAAGCCGTTCTTCTCCATCAGCTCTTGGTGGGTGCCCTGCTCCACAATGTCCCCGTCCTTCAGGCAGAGGATCAGGTCCGCCTCTCGGATGGTGGACAGCCGGTGGGCGATGATAAAGCTGGTGCGGCCCTTCATCAGGTTGTCCATGGCCTTTTGGATGAGCACCTCGGTGCGGGTGTCCACCGAGCTGGTGGCCTCGTCCAAGATCATCACCTTGGAGTCCGCCAGCACTGCCCGGGCAATGGTCAAAAGCTGCTTCTGCCCCTGGGACACATTGCTGGCCTCCTCGTTGAGCTCCATCTGGTAGCCCCCCGGCAGGGTGCGGATGAAGTGGTCCGCCTGGGCGGTCTTGGCGGCCTGCACCACCTCCTCGTCGGTGGCAGTGAGCTTGCCGTAGCGGATGTTCTCCAGAATGCTGCCGCTGTACAGCCAGGCGTCCTGCAGCACCATGCCGAACTGGCTGCGCAAATCCGTGCGGGAGAAGTCGGTGATGGGGTGGCCGTCCAGGGTGATCTGCCCGCCCTTCAGGTCGTGGAAGCGCATGAGGAGCTTGACCATGGTGGTCTTGCCCGCGCCGGTGGGCCCCACAATGGCCACCTTCTGCCCGGCTTTCACCGTGGCGGAAAAGTCCCGGATGACCAGGTCCTCGCTGTCCTCATAACCAAACTGCACGTGGTCGAAAACGATGTCTCCCCGCAGGTCCAGGTCCTTAGTCTGGAGCTTGGGCGCCTCCTCCGGTTCCTCGGCCTCGCCCAGGAACTGGAAAATCCGCTCGGCGGCGGCCACGGTCATCTGCAGCTGGTTAGAGATGTTGGCCAGCTGGTTAATGGGCTGGGTAAAGCTGCGCACATACTGGATGAACGCCTGTATGCCGCCGATGGTCATGGTGCCGCCAGCAGCCATAGAGGCCCCCACCATGCAGATGACCACATAGCCCAGGTTGCCCACAAAGTTCATCACGGGCATCATCAGGCCCGAGAGGAACTGGGACTTCCAGCCCGCGTTATAGAGCTTTTCGTTCTCCCGCTCGAAGGCCTCCACCGCCTTCTCCTCCCGGCCAAAGGCCTTGACGATCAGGTGGCCGCCGTACATCTCCTCCACCTGGCCGTTGACAGTGCCCAGGTACTTCTGCTGGTTTTTAAAGTGCTTTTGGGAAAACTTGACGATGACCATAACAAAGGCCAGGGAAACCGGGATGATGCACAGGGCCACCAGGGTCAGCTGCCAGCTGATAGAGAGCATCATAATGAGCACGCCCACCAGGGTGCACACCGAGGTGATCAGCTGGGTGATGCTCTGGTTCAGGGAGTTTGTCAGGGTGTCCACATCGTTGGTAATGCGGGAGAGCACGTCCCCCTGGCTCACCCTGTGGAAATAGGACAGGGGCAGCTTGTTGATCTTCTTCTCAATGGCGTCCCGCAGGCCGTAGGAAACGTCCGCGGAGACCCCGGCCATGATGAAGCCCTGGGCGTAGGAGAACCCGGCGCTGAGCAGGTAAATGCCCCCCAGCACCAGCAGCACCACGCCGATGTAGCCGAAGTCGATGCCGCCGGCCTCGCCGGTGACCATGCGCATCAGGCCCGAGGCCAGCTCGTCGGTGGCCTTGGCCAGCACCTTGGGCCCGGCGATGGAGAACACCGTGGAGGCCGCCGCGAACACCATGACGAAGATCATGGGGACCCAGAAGGGGCGCAGGTAGGCCAGCAGCTTTTTGGAGCTGCCCTTGAAGTTCTTGGCTTTTTCCCCCGCCATAACGGGGCCGCGATGGGGGCCCCCGTGGGGGGCGCGTCTGGGCTCACTCATTCCAATTCCTCCTTTTGCAGCTGGCTTTCCGCAATCTCCCGGTACTCGGGGCAGGTCTTCAGCAGCTCTTGGTGGGTGCCCTTGCCCACCATGCGCCCCTGGTCCAGCACAATGATCTGCTGGGCGTGCATAATGGTGCTCACCCGCTGGGCCACCAACAGCACCGTGGCCTGGGCGGTATCCTTGGCAAGGGCCTTCCGCAGGGCGGCGTCGGTCTTAAAGTCCAGGGCGGAGAAGCTGTCGTCAAAGATATAGATGGGGGCCTTGCGGGTCAGGGCCCGGGCGATGGAGAGCCGCTGCCGCTGGCCGCCGGACACGTTGGTGCCCCCCTGGGAGATGGGGGACTGGACGCCCTCGTCCATCCCCTCCACAAAGCCCAGGGCCTGGGCGGTGGAGAGGGCCGCTTTCAGCTCTTCCTCATCCGCGTCCTCCTTGCCGTAGCGCAGGTTCTCCGCCACCGTGCCGGAGAAGAGCATCCCTTTCTGGGGGGCGTAGCCGATCAGCTCCCGCAGCCGGTGCTGGGAGAGGCTGCGCACGTCCACCCCGTCAATGGTGATGGAGCCCTCGGTCACGTCGTAGAACCGGGGGAGCAGGTTCACCAGGGTGGATTTGCCCGAGCCCGTAGCCCCGATGAAGGCCGTGGTCTCCCCAGGCTTGGCCACAAAGGAGATGTGCTCCAGCACATTGTGCTCCGCGCCGCCATAGCGGAAAGACACATCCTTAAATTCCACCAGGCCCTTGGGATTGGAGAGGGCCTCTGGCTTTTCGGGGTCCTGAATGGCCAGGGGCGCGTCCAGCACCTCTAGAATGCGCCCGGCGGACACGCTGGCCCGAGGCACCATAATGAACATCATGGCAATCATCAGAAAGGCGGAGATGATCTGCATGGCGTACTGGATGAAGGCCATCATGTCGCCAATCTGCAGGGTGCTTTCGGCAATGGCGTGGCCGCCCACCCACACAATGAGGATGGAGAGCAGGTTCATCACAAACATCATGGCGGGGATCATGCCGCTCATCACCCGCTGGACAAACCGGGTGGTTTCCATCAGGTCCCGGTTGGCCTTGTCGAAGCGGCGCTCCTCATAACCCTCGTTGCCAAAGGCCCGCACCACCATCATGCCGGAAAGGCCCTCCCGGCTGACCAGGTTCAACCGGTCGATGAGCTTTTGCAAGGATTTGAACTTGGGCAGGGCCACCGCCAGGGCCACGGCGATGAGCCCAATGAGCACCACCACTGCCGCCGCAATGAGCCAGCTGAGGGAAACGCTCTTCCCCACGGCGAAAATGATGCCGCCAATGCCCATGATGGGCGCGTAGCAGATCATCCGCACGCCCATGGTGATCAGCATTTGGATCTGCTGCACGTCGTTGGTGGTGCGGGTAATCAGAGAGGCGGTGGAGAACCGGTCGAACTCCCCATTGGAGAAACTCTCCACCTTGGCGAACAGGTCATGGCGCAGGCGGCGGCCCACCGTGGCGGCCATGCGGGCCGAGAAGAAGCCCACCAGCACCGTGGCGGCAACCCCCAGCAGGGCCACCCCCAGCATCTGCAGGCCCTTGTTCCAAATATAGCCGGACTGAAGGGCGTTCACGTCCACGCCCAGTTCCTGGTAAAACAGCCGCGCCAGGGTGACGCCCACCTGCCCCCCCAGCATGGAGTCGCTGGAGGCGGCCTGCTCCTGGGCCTGCTGAATGCTCTCCTGGGGCACATAGGAGAGCAGGGGGATCAGCTGGTAAAGCTGGTCCATGTCCACATTGTCCAAGCCCTGGGAAACGTCAAAGGAAGAGCCCGTGCCCTCCTGCTGGGAGGCGTCCTGCCCGGCAGAGGGGTTCTCCCCCTCCCCATCGCCCACCCAGCTGGAAGGCTCGCCGGTTTCCTGAGAGAGGCCGGCCTCCTCCTGCGAGGCGCTGGCGCCCTCTTGGCCATAAGCGGGCTGCTGGCTGTCATAAAGGGTGACCCCCTCCCCGGCGCGGGGCTGGGGCACCAAAGGCTGGCCGCCCTCCTCCTCGCCGGAGGAAAGGCCGCTGTCCATCCCCTCCTGGAAAAAGCCCTCATCCACGGCGCCCTCCATGCCGCTGGCCGCTTCCCCAAGCCCGGCCTCCGGCAGCTGAGAGGGCGCCTGGGCCTGGGCCAGCTGGGCCGCGGCCTGTTCCAGCTCGCCGCTCTCCCCCGCCTGCTGCAGGTACAGCAGCATGGCGTAGCTGGCCCGGCTGTAGGCGCTGTCCAGGGCGGCCTTAGCGTCCTGGAGCTCCTCCTGCTGGGAGGCCTCCTCCCCGGCGCTGTCCCCGGCCTGGCTGCTTGCAAGGCCGCTTTCCTCCAGCGCGCTCTCCGCCGCGCTGCTCCCGGCCTGGCTGTCTTCCGGAAGCTCTTCCCCGGCCAGGTCCTCCCGCAGCACGCAGATGGCCTCTTCCCGCGCCATGGGATACTCCTCCGACAGGCGCTGGGCCTCGCTGCTGCCGGGCTCGATGGTGTAATAGTTCTCCTCCAGCAGCTGGCGGTCCTCCTCCGAGGCGAAGGCCAAAAGCAGCTCCATCCCCTCTTGGCGCAGGGCCTCTGGGGCCCCCTCCTCAATCCCGCTCTGCTGGATGCCCACATTCACCATGTCGCTCATCAAGTTGGGCAGGCTTAGGTCGCACATGGCCTGGCCGAACAGCAGCACCAGGCACAGCAGCACAATGCCCACAAAAGGCTTGCCATAGCGGACAATCAGTTTCATTCCCGTTTCATCCTTTCGGTTCCTCCGGCTCGTCTGCCAAAGGGCATTCATTCAGGTTTCGCGTCAATTTTCCCACCATGGAGTAGAAGGCCTCCGCCTCCTCCCGGGTGATGCCCCGGCACAGCTGGGAAAAGAAGGCCTCTTTGGCCAGCACCAGCCGGTCCACTGTGGCCTGGGCCGGGGGAAGCAGCCGCAGCCGGGCCACCCGGCGGTCCCGGGCGTCGGGGCTGGCCTGCAGGTAGCCCCGCTTGAGAAGCAGGTCCACCGACTTGCTCACCAGGCTGCGGGGCATGCCCCGCTGGCGGCTGATGTCCCGGGCGGTGTCATAGCGGCCCTTGGCCAAAAACAGCAGCACCTCTATTTCATTTTGGGAGAGACCCTCGCTTTGGGCGGCCTCCCGCAGGGCGGCCCGCACGCTGCGCCGCACCTGCATCATCACCACCGCCAGGTTTTCCTCCAGCCTATCCGGCCCCCGCGTCTGCTCCACTGCCCGGGCCTCCTTTCTGCGCAATTCTGCAAAATTGTTTCTTTTTGAACTTTTTGTGCAAGGGAGATTATAGCACCTGCCCCAAAGGGCCGTCAACCGGCTGGGGCAGAATTTACGGTTTTTTCATATTTTTCCCCCGCAGGGCGCAAAAAAGCCCCGGCGTTTGCCAGGGCTGTTCCTTTATTTCCCTTCCCATTTTTCCCTTTCAGGTTTTTCCTTTCAGGTTTTCCCTTTCAGGGAAGCAGCTTCCCCGCCTGCTCCCACAGCACCGGGGTGATCTGGGGATAGGTCAGCGCCCGGGGCAGGGCGCCGAATAGGGCGGTCTCCGCCATTTCGCTGGGAGGCAAGGGCCCCATCTTGGTGATTTCCGCCAGGAACACCACCCCGCTGGCCCCGCCTTCCTCATCCCCGGCCCAATAGTCACACAAAGGGGTCATGGAAAATTCCTCCGCGCCGGACTCCTCCCACAACTCCCGCCGGGCGGCCTGTTCCGGGGCCTCCCCCGGCTCGATGTGGCCGCCCTGGGTCTCCCAGGTGTGCCGCTCACGGTGGCGGCTGAGCAGCAGTTTTCCCCTATAGCGGGAAAACACCACCACATAGCGGTAAGCCCCCTGGCTTTCCAGAGGGAGCGTTTTACATTCCACAGCTTTTGCACTCCTTCTTTTTTACCCCTGACTGTCATAGGGAGCCGGGCTTTCCTTTGTCCCCTGATAGGCCCCCCGAAAGTCCAGGGGCGGGGCGGTGACGGCCAAATACACCAACTCCTCCGGCCCCGGGTTTTGCAGGCCGTGGACATCCCCCTGGGCGAACCGGACCACATCTCCCCGGCAGAAGGGCAGGGTCTTCCCCTCTCCCAGCAGCAGGGTCCCCAGGGCCTGCCGCTGCGGGGCCGCCAAGGGCTGGACCTGCCACACAGCGCTCACCGGCTCAGCTTGTAGACTGCCGCGCCGTGAGGAGGCAGGACGGCGGCCAGCTTCCCCTCCACCGTTCCCACATCCCCGTGGCTCCACAGCTCCCGGGCGGTGTAAGTTCCCTCCAGCTCCAGCTCCTCCCAGTAGGCGGAGACCTCCTTCTCCCCGTCGGACAGGTTGAACAGCGTCACATACACGCCGCCGTCCCGGGTGTCCACACTGCGCCAGGCGGCGGCCTTGTCCGTGCGGTACACCTGGTGGGCGCCTGTGCCGTAGCGGTGCATGTCCAAGATCTCCCGGTTGGTCAGCAGGGACAGGGTGAACGCGTCGTTGTCCCGCATCTCGCCGCCCATGATGAGGGGGCTGCGGAAGATGCACCACAGGCTCATCATGGTGATCTGCTCTTCCTTCGTGAACTTGGTCCAGGTGCTCTCCTCTGAGAAGCCCTTCAAATGCAGCCGCAGGCGGCCGATGGGCAGCATGTCGCAGTCGGGCCAGCAGCCCGGGGAGACCTGGCGCTCCCACACCTCGCAGCGCCAGAACATCTCCAGCAGCAGGTCCCACTGGTCCCAGAAGTCGTCGGTGATGCGCCACATGTTGGCGTTCTGCCGCAGGTGCCACGCCTTATCAATGACCGCCGGCCCCGGGGACAGGGACAGCACCATGGGCCTGCCGCACTTGTCGATGGCCCTGCGGATCATCTCAATCTCCTTCTCGGCGGAGTAGGGGTTGTTGGGGTAGGCGTTGGTGTTGCAGATATCGTCCACCTTCACATAGTCCACGCCCCAGCTGGCGTACAGCTCAAAGAGGGAGTCGTAATAGGCCTGGGCGCCCTCCTTGCCAGCGTCAATGCCGTACATATCCGTGTTCCACCGGCAGACAGAGGCGTCCGAGGCGATCTTGTCGCAGGTGGTGTCCGTGCCCTTTACCGGCAGGTGCTGGTGCACCGCCAGCCGGGGCACGCCCCGCATGATGTGGATGCCGAACTTCAGCCCCATGCCATGGATCTTCTCCGCGATGGGCCCAAATCCCCTGCCCCCCGCGGCGGAGGGGAACCGCTCCACGGCGGGCAGCTGGCGGCCGTACTCGTCCAAAGTCAGCCAGGCGAAGGGCACATAATAGGGGCTTACCTTCCCGGCGGTGGGCTCGCTCCACTGGATGTCGCAGCAGACGTATTCCCAGCCAAATTCCTTTAGGTGTTCGGCCATATACTGGGCGTTGCCCAGCAGCTGCTCCTCGTTGACCGAGGGGCCGTAGCAGTCCCAGCTGTTCCACCCCATGGGCGGGGTGAGGGCCACATGGTCCTTTTTCATGGGATCTTCCTCCCTTTCTTTTCCTTTTGCACAGAGTCCCGCTCCGCCAGGCCCCAGTCCAGCACCACGCTCTGCTCTTCCCGGCCGTTGATAAGCCCCAGCAGCTTGCGGGCCGCGCTGGCCCCCAGGTTCTCCTTGGGGTGGTCAAAAGAGGTGAGCCCCACCGTGGCAAAGGCCCCCAAGGGGCTGTTGTCAAAGCTGATGAGGGCCTTGTCCCCCGGCACCGACAGCCCGTGGCTGTACAGCGCCTTTTCCAGCTTTACGGCCACTTCGTCGTTATAGCACACCACGGCGGTGCATTGGGAGAGGCGCTCCAGCACCCGGGTGATGCCCGGCTCCTCCTTCAAGAAAGTGTCCCGGCTGCCGGAGTCGAACCACAGCACCCACTGGTCCTGCAGGGCCAGCCCGTGTTTTAAAAGGCCCCGGGTATAGCCGTCATACCGGCCCAGGCCCTGCATGTCATCGCTTTTAAAGATGCCGCCGATCTTCCGGTGGCCCCGGGCCACCAGGTACTCCACCGCCTGGAGCCCGCCGGCCCGGTCGTCCATGGTGACAGAGACGCAGCCCTCCAGCGCGGGGTAATAGCCGTTGAAGAACACCACGGGAATTCCCATCTCCCGCAGCTTCTCATACAGGGGCAGGTTGGGGTTGGGCAGGGCGCTTTTGGTGCCCTCCACAATCAGCCCGTCCACCTGCTTGTCAATGTACTCCTCCAGCATGCGGCGCTCGTTGTCCACTTGGTTTTTCGTGGCGGAAAGCAGGGGGAAAAACCCCTCTTCCGAAAGCTCCGCCTCAATGCCCCGAAGGATGGAGGGGAAGATGTACTCGCTGATATAGGTGGCCATCACCCCCACGTTCCAAGAGCGCTTGCGCCGGGGCTCGCCGCAGCGCACATAGGTGCCGCTGCCCTGCCTGCGCTCAATCAGCTGCTCCTGCTCCAGCAGGGAGAGGGCCTGGCGGACAGTCTGGCGGCTCATACCATACTCTTGGGCCATCTCGTTCTCCCCGGGAAGGCGCTGGCCCTTCTGGTAGGCTCCCCGCAGGATTTCCCGCTTCAGCCTTTCAAACAGCTGGGCGTATTTCGATCTGTACCGCATCATGCAGCCCCCTTTTCCCCGGACCTGGCCGGGCAAATTTGTACTTACATTTTACCGGATTTTCCCCGGCGCTGTCAAGGCGGCGCCCCGGGCAATTGCCGGAAATTCTTTCTCTCCCCTTCTCCCTCCTTCTCCCTCCCGCTGGACAGGCGCCTTGGGGCAGGGACATGCCGTCCTCAGCCCCCTGATACCGCGGCCTCCACTGTCTGGTGGTAAGCGGGGCAGGCCTTCTTCAGGGAAACGGGCCTGCCTTTCTCATTGATAAAACAGTGCTCGGTGCGCCCCTGGCAGCGCAGGGCCCCGGTGGCCTTGTCCCGCACCGCGTAGGAAAAGGCAATGCGGGTGCCAGTGTACCATTCTGCCCTTGTCTCGATGACCACCGTCTCCCCATAGCGGGACATGGTGCGGTACTCCGCCTCGGCCTTCAGCACGGGGCTCATCACGCCCAGGGCTTCCATCCTGTCATACCCAAAGCCGCCCTCGGCCATCAGCCAGGTGCGGGCCTCCTCAAACCAGCGGATGTAGTTGGAGTGATGCACGCAGCCCATGCGGTCCGTCTCATAATACTGCACCACATGCTCATAAAACACAGCTTCCACAGAAAAAGCCTCCTTTGTTTTGCTCAGGGCCCTGCCCTTCCCCTGGTATTATAGCACCCCTCTTTCCGGGGGACAAGAGCGGGCCCTGCCCTCTGGCGGGCTGGGATTTCCAGGGGGTTTTTCCACAGGTTGCCTTGGGTGTGCAGTTGATTTTTCCGTCGAAAAATGCTACTATGGAATGGATATAAATTTTTGCAGGAAAGACCTTTTATAAATTCGAGAAATATTCTTAAAAACAGGAAGAAACTTTGTCCCGCTTTAGGAATATTGTATTGTACCCGGCCCCCTCGCTCCCCTGGGGGAAGGGGCGCCGGGCCAGCGGGAGCTGCTCCCGCTTTATGGGAAAGGATGGTCAAAAAATTTTATGAAGATTGGTTTGGACGTGGGCTCCACCACCCTGAAATGTATGGTCTATGATGGGCAGGACCAGCCCATCTATCAGGAGTATGAACGGCACTTCTCCCAAATTGCCGAGAAGGCCTCTGGCATGCTTACCCGCATCCAGGAGAAGTTCCCCCAGACAAAGCGGGCCAGCCTGTGCGTGTCCGGTTCGGCGGGCATGGGCCTGGCGGAGGACTTGCACATCCCCTTTGTGCAAGAGGTCTACGCCACCCGCACCGCTGTGAAGAAGTACATCCCCGACGCCGACGTGGTCATCGAGCTGGGGGGCGAGGACGCCAAGATCCTGTTCCTGGCCGGCTCTATGGAGGTGCGCATGAACGGCTCCTGCGCCGGCGGCACCGGGGCCTTCATCGACCAGATGGCCACCCTGCTCTCCATCACCCCGGAGGAGTTGAACACCATTGCCGGGCAGAGCCAGCGCTCTTACAGCATCGCCTCCCGGTGCGGGGTGTTCGCCAAGTCCGACATCCAGGCGCTTTTGAACCAGGGCGCCCAGAAGAACGACATCGCCCAGAGCATCCTCACCGCCGTGGTGAACCAGACCATCGCGGGCCTGGCCCAGGGCCGGGAGATTGAGGGCAAGGTGGTGTACCTGGGCGGGCCGCTGACCTTCCTCTCCCAGCTGCGGGCGGCCTTTGACCGCATTTTGGGCGTGAAGGGCCTGTGCCCGGAAAATTCCCTGTACTATGTGGCGGCGGGCGCGGCCCTCTCCCATACCGGCGAGGAGTTCGACCTGGCGGAGATTACGGACCGCATTGCCCACTACAGCTCCAGCCACCACTACCAGAGCAGCGCCGCCCTCTTCCACGACGAGGAGGAGTATCAGGAGTTCCTCCTGCGCCACCAGAAGGACAGCGTCCCCACCGACGCCCCCCTGCTGGAGGACAAAGCGGCCTATGTGGGCATTGACGCCGGCTCCACCACGGTGAAGGCCGTGGCGGTCAACTCCAAGGAGGAGATCATCTTCTCCCGCTACCTGCCCAACTCTGGCAACCCGGTGCCCCTGGTGCGGGACTTCCTCCAGGAGCTCTACAAAAAGTTCCCGGATATCCAGGTCCTCTCCTCCGCCTCCACGGGCTACGGTGAGGAGATCATCAAAAACGCTTTCGGCCTGGACATGGGCGTGGTGGAGACCATTGCCCACTTCACCGCCGCCAAGAAGTTCGACCCCCAGGTGGACTTCATCATCGACATCGGCGGCCAGGATATCAAGTGCTTTAAGATCAAAAACGGCACCATCGACAACATCTTCCTAAACGAGGCGTGCTCCTCCGGCTGCGGCAGCTTTCTGCAGACCTTTGCCGGGGCCCTGGGCTATGAGATGGCGGACTTCGCCAAGCTGGGCCTCTTTGCCGACAGCCCCGTGGACCTGGGCTCCCGCTGCACGGTGTTTATGAATTCCTCCGTGAAGCAGGCCCAGAAGGACGGCGCCTCCATTGAGAATATCTCCGCGGGCCTTTCCACCAGCGTGGTGAAAAACGCCCTGTACAAGGTCATCCGGGTGGTGGACGCCCGCAGCCTGGGCGACCACATTGTGGTGCAGGGGGGCACGTTCCTCAACGACGCGGTGCTGCGGGCCTTTGAGAAGGAGATTGGCAAGTACGTCATCCGGCCCTCCGTCTCCGGGCTGATGGGCGCCTACGGCGCGGCCCTCTACTCCAAGGAGAAGGGCCGGGGCCACAGCACCATCATCGGGCCGGAGGGGCTTACTTCCTTCACCCATGAGGTAAGGGCCATCACCTGCAACGGCTGCGAAAACCACTGCCGCCTGACGGTGAACACCTTCGCGAACGGCGCCCGGTACATCGCGGGCAACCGCTGTGACAAGCCCCTGAAAAAACAGAGCCTCACCTCCCAATACAACATGTACGACTACAAGCGGGAGCTTTTGAACTCCTACAAGCCCTGCACCGGCCCCCGGGGCACCATCGGCATCCCCATGGGCCTGAACATGTTCGAACTGTACCCCTTCTGGTACACCTTCTTCACCAAGCTGGGCTTTGGGGTGTTCCACTCCCCAGAGAGCGACCGCAAGCTCTACTTCCGGGGCCAGCACACCATCCCCTCTGATACCGTATGCTACCCGGCCAAGCTGATGCACGGCCACATCGAGGCCCTGCTGGACCAGAAGCCCGACGCCATCTTCTACCCCTGCATGAGCTACAACCTGGATGAGCACCTGGGGGACAACCACTACAACTGCCCTGTGGTGGCCTATTATCCCGAGGTGCTGGACGCCAACATCGCCGCCCTGGAGAACGTGAAGTTCATCTACGACTATGTGGGCCTCCACCGGCGCAAGGACTTCCCCGGCAAGATGACTAACATCCTGGCCCAGTACTTCGACCCCATCCCGGAGAAGGAAGTGAAAGCCGCTTCCGACGCCGCCTATGAGGAGTACTACGCCCACATGGAGCGCATTCACAAAAAGGGCCAGGAGTATCTGGCCCTGGCCAAGGAGAAGGACCTGCCGGTGATCGTGCTCTCCGGCCGGCCCTACCACCTGGACCCGGAGATCAACCACGGCATTGACAAGCTCATCTGTGAGTGCGGGGCCGTGCTGGTCACGGAGGACTCCGTCAGCGAGCTGGAGACCAAATTCCCCACCCACGTGTTGAACCAGTGGACCTATCACGCCCGGCTGTACGCGGCGGCCAAGTTCGTGGCCGACAGCGGCGACAAGCGCCTGAACCTGGTGCAGATGGTGTCCTTCGGCTGCGGCGTGGACGCCATCACCGGCGACGAGGTCCGCTCCATTTTGGAGGCTGGGGACAAGATCTACACCCAAATCAAGATCGACGAGATTACCAACCTGGGCGCCGTGCGCATCCGCCTGCGCAGCCTGTTCGCCGCTTTGGGGCTGGGAAGCGAGGCAACGCCTCACTAAGCCCGTGGCCGGACGGGACATGTCGCGGGGCGGGCCGCAAGACGGCCCTTGCTTTGTGAGAACTGTTCGCTAAGTGGTCGCGGTTTCCCGCTTCTTGTGATTCGCGGCACAAAATTTCCGGTACCCAGCTGCGAGTACGCTAACGAACGACAGCGCGGACATGCGCCAGCCTCTTGCACAAGCGCGGCTGTAGCCGCCGCTCTAAAGCGCGACTTAAAAGTTCTTTGCCTGCTTTTTCAAGAAAAAACAGCGTACCGGACGGCATAAGCTGCCAGCGCGGGCCGCAGGTTCGCTTTTCGCACCCAAGTTCTGCGGCGTCGGCCGCAGTGCGCGACTTAAAAGTTCTTTGCCTGCTTTTTCAAGAAAGAACAGCGTACCGGACGGCATAAGCTGTCAGCGCGGGCCGCAGGTTCGCTTTTCGCACCCAAGTTCTGCGGCGTCAGCCGCAGTGCGCGACTCAAAAGTTCTTTACCTGCTTTTTCAAGAAAAAACAAAAAACAGCGTACCGGACGGCATAAGCTGCCAGCGCGGGCTGCAGGTTCGCTTTTCGCACCCAAGTTCTGCGGCGTCAGCCGCAGTGCGCGAATGAAAAGTTCTTTGCCTACTTTCTTTCAAGAAAGTAGGGTGGCACACCGAAGGTGTGTCCTTACACGTCTTTCCCGCCCGGGAAAGACGGGAAAGGAGAGATGTTTCCCTATGTCCGACAACGCCAACCGGGTGGAATTTACCCGGGAGATGAAAAAAGACTACACCATCATCACCCCCAACATGGCCCCCATCCACTTTGAGCTGATCAAAAACGTGCTGGAGAGCTTTGGCTACCACATTGACCTGCTGCGCACCACCGGCCGGGAGATCGCCGACGAGGGCCTGAAATACGTCCACAACGACACCTGCTACCCGGCGCTGCTGTCCATCGGCCAGCTGATGCACGCCCTGCACAGCGGCAAATACGACCTGCACAAGGTAGCCCTGATTATGACCCAGACCGGCGGCGGGTGCCGGGCCTCCAACTACATCCACCTGCTGCGCAAGGCCCTGAAAAAGGACGGCCTGGACTTTATCCCCGTCATTTCTTTGAACCTTTCGGGGCTGGAGTCCAACTCTGGGTTCAAGATCACCCTGCCCATGATCCGCCGGGCCATTGCCGCCCTGACCTATGGCGACCTGCTAATGCTGCTGAATAACCAAACCAAGCCCTATGAGGCCGCACCCGGCGAGAGCGACGCTCTGGTGGACACCTGGATTCAAAAGCTGACCTCCCTGTTCGAGGAGGGCAAAGCCTTCTCCCAGCGGGAGGTGCGGGAGTACTTCGAGCAGATCGCCCGCTCCTTCGCCGAAGTGAAGCGCCGGGACGTGGAGAAGATCAAAGTGGGCGTGGTGGGCGAGATCTATGTGAAATACTCCCCCCTGGCCAACAACGGCCTAGAACAGTTCCTCTTCGAGCAGGACTGCGAGGTCATGGTGCCCGGCATCCTTTCCTTTATGATCTTCAAGGTGGATAACCGCCTGGAGGACATCCAGCTCTACGGCGGCAGCCAGGCGAAAAAGCAGGTGTGCACCCTGCTGAAGTGGTACTTCACCAAGTATGAGACCGACCTGATCGCCGCGGTGAAGAAGTTCCCCCAGTTCACCGCCCCGGCGCCCTACTCCCATTTGAAAGAGCTGGCCGGCAAGGTCATCGGCTACGGCTGCAAAATGGGCGAGGGGTGGCTGCTCACCGCCGAGGCCATGGAACTGGTGGAGAGCGGCTATGGCAACGTGGTGTGCGCCCAGCCCTTTGGCTGCCTGCCCAACCACATTGTGGGCAAGGGCATGATCCGCAAGGTGAAAAAGCTCTATCCCCAGGCCAATATCGTCCCCATCGACTACGACCCCAGCGCCACCCAGGTCAACCAGGAAAACCGCATCAAGCTGATGCTGGCCGTGGCAAAGGAGCAGCAGCGGGACAAAGAGGAAGCCCAGGGCCGCGGCGGGGCCGCTGTTCCGGCCCGGGCATAGGGGCCCACAGGACAGCGCCCCCGGGCCGCACCACCATTGACAATTTCTTTTGGAGCCCCAACTAGGGCATGAGAGAGGATGTTTCAGCATGGCACAACGGAAAGTCATTTTGAGCGCCGACAGCACCTGCGACCTGGGCGAAGAGCTGAAAGCCCGGTACGACGTGCACTACTACCCCTTCCACATCATCTTGGAGGGCCAGCAGTACCAGGACAACGTGGATATCCATGTACAGGAGATCTACCAAGCCTATTACGACCGGAAGGTACTGCCCGCCACGGCGGCCATCAACGTGGCGGAGTATGTGGAGTACTTCCGCCCCTGGGTGGACCAGGGCTATGACGTGATCCACTTCTGCCTGGGCGGGGCCCTTTCCAGCGCCCAGAAAAACTGCGCCCTGGCCGCCCGGGAGCTGGACGGCCATGTGTTCCCCATCGACAGCTGCAGCCTTTCCACGGGCATCGGCCTGCAGATCATCGAGGCGGGGGACCGCATCCAGGCGGGGATGTCCGCGGCGGAGATCGCAGAGGCCATGAAGGGGATTGTCCCCCGCTGCCACGCCAGCTTCATCCTGGACACCCTGGAGTTTATGAAGGCCGGGGGCCGGTGCTCCAGTGTGGTGGCCTTTGGGGCCAACCTGCTGTCCCTCAAGCCCTGCATTGAGGTGGACAACGCCGACGGCTCCATGCATGTGGGCAAGAAGTACCGGGGCACCCTGAAAAAGGTGCTGCCCCTCTATGTGCGGGACAAGCTGGCTCAGTACGGCAAGGTGAAGCAGGACCACCTGTTCATCACCTACTCCACCATCGACCCCTCCTATGTGGAGCTGGTGCGCCAGGCCGTGGAGGAGGTTATGGAGTTCCGGGAGATCCATGTCACAACAGCCAGCTGCACCATTGCCTGCCACTGCGGCCCCAACACCCTGGGCATCCTGTTCGAGACAGAATGAGGCCCCAAAACCGGTAAAAAGCGCCGTCCCCCTGGGGGACGGCGTTTTGTTTTGCGGGCGGGCCCCTTTTGGTTTGGGCTTCTGAAGGAAAAGCGGGAAGGGCGCCCACAGCTTTTGCGTGAAATTGCCAAAATTGCACAACGCTCTGGGGAAAAACGCAAAATCCCATTGACATTTCCCCTTTCTTGCGTAAAATGAAGCTGTTTTTGAATTTTTGCATGCGAGGTGCTTGCGCAGTGACAAAGGACATGACCTCTGGCTCGCCCATGAAGCTGGTGCTGCATTTTGCCATTCCCCTGATGTTTGGCAACCTGTTCCAGCAGTTTTACTCCATGGTGGACACCGTCATCGTGGGGCGGTTTTTGGGCACCAGCGCCCTGGCGGCGGTGGGCTCCACCGGCTCCATCAACTTTTTGATCGTGGGCTTCTGCATTGGCGTTTGCTCTGGCTTCTCCATCCCGGTGGCCCAGAGCTTCGGCTCGAAGAGCTTTGAGGATCTGCGGCGCTTTGTGGGGAATATCCTTTGGCTGGCGGTGGGCTTTTCGCTGCTGTTCACCGTGGCCACGGTGGCCCTCTGCCGCCCTATCCTGGAGTGGATGGACACCCCCGCGGACATCATCGACGGCGCCTACAACTACATTGTGGTGATCTTCCTGGGCATTCCCACCATCATCCTTTACAACGCGCTGGCCAGCCTGCTGCGGGCCCTGGGGGACAGCCGCACCCCCGTGGTGTTCTTGGTGGTGGCTTCTCTGCTGAACATCGCCCTGGACCTGTTCTTAATCCTGGTCATCCCCATGGGCGTGGCGGGGGCCGCCTGGGCCACGGTGATCTCCCAGGGGATCTCCGGCCTGGCGTGCCTGGGCTTTATCTGGAAAAAAGTGCCCGCCCTGCACATCGCCCGGGACGACCTGCGGCTGCGGGGCTTTTACCTGCGGCGACTGCTGGGCATGGGCGTTCCCATGGGGTTGCAGACCTCCATCACGGCCATTGGCAGCATCCTGCTGCAGGCCTCTGTCAACGGCCTGGGCTCTGTGGCGGTGGCCTCTGTCACGGCGGCCAACAAGCTCAACCAGCTGTTCGGCTGCGTCTTCGACGCATTGGGCGTCTCCATGTCCACCTATGGGGGGCAGAACATCGGCGCCCGCAAGGCAGAGCGCATCTTCCCCGGCCTGCGGGCGGGCATGGTGATTGGCAGCGTCTACTCGGTGCTGGCCCTTCTCCTCATCCTCTTTTTCGGCCGCCCCATGATGCTTCTCTTCGTGGACAGCAGCGAGACGGTCATCATTGCCCAGGCTTACCAGTTCATGGTAATCCAGGCCGCCTTCTTCATCCCCCTGGCGGGCGTCAACGTCATCCGCCTGCTGGTTCAGGGCATGGGCTACAGCAAGCTGGCCATGTTTGCCGGCGTGTTTGAAATGATTGCCCGGGGGGCTTTTGGGTTGTTCCTGGTGCCCCGGTTTGGCTTTCTGCTGGCCTGCTTTGCCAGCCCCATGGCCTGGCTTTTGGCAGACGCCTTCCTTATTTTCGCCTATTGCAGGGTGATGCGCCACGTCCGCCAGTTTGGGCGTTGAGGCCAATACGCAGAACGGGCCGCCCCTTTCTTGGGGCGGCCCGTTTCCTTTATCCGTTCTCTTTTACAGTGGCGGAGAAATACTCCTCGATGAAGTGGGCGGCCACAGCGCCGTCGCTGGCGGCGGTGACCACCTGGCGCAGGGGCTTCTTCCGCAGGTCCCCCACAGCGAACACGCCGGGCAGGTTGGTCTTTGTCGTCTCGCCCGCCAGGACATACCCGGCCTCGTCCAGCTCCACCTGGCCCCGCAGCAGCTCTGTGTTGGGGATGTGCCCCACCGCCACGAACACGCCGTCGCAGGGAATTTCCCGCAGCTGGCCGGTTTTTTTGTTTTTCACCCGCACGCCGGTTACGGTTTCCCCGTACAGCAGCTCCTGGACCTGGCTGTCCCAAACGAACTCCACATTCCCCGCCTTTTGCAGGGGGTCCAGATAGACCTTGGAGGCCCGCAGCTCGTCCCGGCGGTGGATGAGGTACACCTTCTGGCACAGCCGGGAGAGGTACAGCACGTCCGCCACGGCGGTGTTGCCGCCCCCCACCACAGCCACGGTCTTGTTGCGGTAAAACATGCCATCGCAGGTGGCGCAGTAGGAGACCCCCCGCCCCCGCAGCTCCCCCTCGCCGGGCAGGCCCAGCTCCCGGGGATGGGCCCCGCTGGCCAGCACCACCGTGCGGGCCTGGTAGGTGCCCCCCTGGGTGCGGACCTGCTTCACCGGGCCCTTCAGCTCTACGCTGATGACCTCGGAGAGCTCTGTTTTGGCCCCAAAGCGCTCGGCGCCCTGCTTCATCTGCATGGCCAGCTCAAAGCCGCCAATGCCCTCGGGAAAGCCGGGGTAGTTGTCAATCACATCGGTGGTGCCCATCTGGCCGCCGGGGGTCAGCTTTTCCAGCACCAGGGTGGAAAGGTTGGCCCGGGCCGCGTACAGGGCGGCTGTGTAGCCGCCGGGGCCGCCGCCTATCACGATCACATCATAGATTTGAGACATGGATCATCAGCTCGCTTTTTTACTTGGTCATGGCCTCCAGCCGGGCCTTGGGCTGCACGCCCACCAGGGTCTCCTTCACCTGGCCGTTTTCAAACAGCATGGCGGTGGGAATGCTCATCACCCGGAACTGGGCGGCCAGATCGGGCTCCTCGTCAATGTTGATCTTGCCCACTTTCACCTTTCCCTGGTTCTCCTGGGCAAACTCATCCACAATGGGAGAAAACATCTTGCAGGGGCCGCACCAGCTGGCCCAGAAATCCACCAGCACGGGGAGGTCCGAGTTCAGAACTTCCTGCTGAAAATTGTCCTTGGTAATCGTCAAAACTGCCATGAGAAACCATCCTTTCTAAACAAATCCTACTAGGGTTATATTCGGTCCGTGTCCTTATGATACCCCATAGGAGGGCGGTTTTGCTGTTGCATTTGCAACAACCTGGAATTTTTTCAAAAAATTTATTCCACCCCGGCAAAGGACAAAAAGTCTGCAAAGCTGCCCTGAGGCACGGCGCTGATGTCCCGCCCCTTGGGGTTTAAGAGGCAGTCCGTCACCAGGTACACGCCGATGCCCTTCTCCAGGGCGGCGGTGTCCTCGGCGGCGTCGTTGCCCACCATCAGGCACTCTTGGGGGCGCTTGCCAATGTTCCGCAAAATCTCCCCATAATACTCTGGGTTGGGCTTGCAGGTGGTGTAGTTCTCATAAGCGGTGACGTGGGAGAAGTCCTCCGGCGCAAGCCCCACCCAAGAGAGCCGCGTCTCCACCCCCACCAGGGGGAAAATGGGGTTGGTGGCCAAAACCACGTCATAGCCCTTGGCCTTTAAGCCGTCAATGGCCCTGCGGGCCAGGGGGTTCTCCCCGCAGGCGGCCCGGGCACCGTGGAACTCGTCGGCGTAGAAGCCGTCGAACACGGGGCGCAGCTGGAGGACTTCCTCCCCCAGCTCCCCGGCGAAGGTGTCCCAAAAGCGCTTGTCGTTTGTCTCGGTGCCGTCGTTTTTCACCATGGCCTTGGTGCCCTTCCACACCGCGGCCACCAGGGTCTTGGGCTCATAGCCAAAGGGCGCGGCCTTTTTCGCCAGCAGCCCAAAATAGGTGTTGGTAAACTGTTCCAGCTCCATGGGGAGCAGGGTGCCGTCCAGATCGAACAGCACCGTGGTGATCTGTGGGTCCAGCATGTCAGGTCCTCCTTTTCACAAATGATAGTTTTTGAAAAGGGCCCGCCCCACGGCAGGCCCCTTCTCTTATTCCACAGCCTTGGTGGCCACAACGTCCACGCCGGTGCCGCAGACGTTCTCCACCACCACGTCCCCAATGTGCACCGGAGCCTGGACCTTCGCCGCCCGGATGGCCTCCATGCAGTCGAAGATCTTCCCCTTGGGGATGTCCGTCCTGGTGCGCACGCTCACCAGGGGCGCGCTGCCGCCTTCCACCTTCACTGTGGAGGTGACGGTGCGCTCCGGGGCGGTGACCTCCTTTTTGCCGTAGACCTCGCCCCGCTTGCAGGTGTTGCCCGTCACTTGGACTACCGCCCCGTTCCCGTCGGTCTCCACCTTCAGGGGGCAGCCCAGGGGGCAGCTGATGCAGGTCAACTCGATCACTGCCATATCACTGCGCCTCCTCTTCTTCCGCCACCACGCGGATCTCCTGTTCCGCGCCGGTGAGCCATTCTCTCTTAAAGATCACCTGCTCCATCTCTCCGGGGGCCATCACAGGCCGCTTGCGGGAATAGAGCAGCTTATCGTCCCCAAAGACCTTCACCACGCCCTTGCGGATGTTCCGGCCCACCCGGAACCGGATGACCGTCTCCTCTCCCATGCGCTGGGGGGAGAGGCTCATGGGCACGGTGTAGCGGGCGGCGCCCTGGGGCTTTAAGGGGATCTCCCGGCCCTGGACCTCCCGCTGGCCCTGGACATAGGCCGCGGCGTGCTTGCCCGCCTGCTGGGCCTCCTCAGAGACGTAGTCCACCAGGTCGTGGACGTGGAGCACGTTGCCGCAGGCGAACACCCCGGGGATACTGGTCTCCAGGCTCTCGTTGACCTGGGGGCCGTTGGTCACGGGGGAGAGCTCCACCCCCACAGCCTTGGAAAGCTCGTTTTCCGGAATCAATCCCACGGACAGCAGCAGGGTGTCGCAGGGGATGTGCTCCTCCGTTCCGGGGATGGGCTTCGATCTCTCGTCCACCTGGGCGATGGTCACCCCGGTGACCCGCTCCCTGCCCTGGATGTCGATGACGGTGTGGCTCAGTTTCAACGGGATGCCGTAGTCGTTCAGGCACTGGACGATGTTCCGCTTCAGGCCGCCGGAATAGGGCATCAGCTCGGCCACGCACTTGACCTTGGCGCCCTCCAGCGTCATCCGCCGGGCCATGATCAGGCCGATGTCGCCGCTGCCCAGGATGACCACCTCTTTGCCGGGCAGGTAGCCCTCCAGGTTGACAAGCCGCTGGGCGGTGCCCGCGGAGAAGATGCCCGCGGGCCGGGTACCGGGGATGTTCAGCGCGCCCCGGGGGCGCTCCCGGCAGCCCATGGCCAAGACAACGGCCCCGGCCTCCACAATCTGCAAGCCCCGCTCCCGGCTGACGCAGGTGACAAACAGGCTGTCCCCCTGGCGGGCCAAATCCACCACCGTGGTGGACACCCAGTGGGGGATGGCCATTTCCTCCGCTTTCTCAATGAACCGGGCGGCGTATTCCGGCCCGGTCAGCTCCTCCTTAAAGGTGTGCAGTCCAAAGCCGTTGTGGATGCACTGGTTCAAAATGCCGCCCAGCTCGGGCTCCCGCTCGATAATAAGCACGTCTTCCACGCCGCTTTCCCGGGCGGAAATGGCGGCGGCCAGGCCCGCGGGCCCCCCGCCGATAATCACAATCTCACGCTTCATGGCTCACACCTCCCCACGGGTCTTTTCCAGCACAATCTGGGCCTCTTTGCCGCTTTTGCGGATACCGGTCAAATCCAGGCCCAGCTCCTGAGAGAGCAGGTCCATCACCCGGGGGGAGCAGAACCCCGCCTGGCACCGGCCCATGCCGGCCCGGGTGCGGCGCTTGACGCCGTCCAGGGTCTTGGCCCCCAGAATGCCGTGGATAGCGTCCCGGATCTCCCCGTAGGAGACCTCCTCGCACCGGCAGACGATCTGCCCGTAGGCCGGGTCCTTCTGGATGAGGGCCGCCCGCTCTTCCACGGGCAGGTCCTTCACACGGGGCACCCCTTTGCGGCAGGGGTCAAAGTCCGGGTTTTCGGGCAGGCCCAGCTTCTCCCCGATAAGCCCCGCCAGGTACTCCCCAATGGCCGGGGCGCTGGTCAGTCCCGGGGACTCGATGCCCGCCGCGTCGAAAAAGCCCGGGGCGCTCTCTCCCAGGACGAAGTCGTCCCCGTCCTCGTGGGCCCGCAGGCCGGAGAAAGAGGTGATGACCTGCCGGGTGGGGATGTTCTTCACCCCCAGGGCGGATTTCTCCAGCACCTCCTGAAGCCCCTGGGCGGTGGTGGCGGTGTCCTCCCGGCTGCCGATATCCTTGGCGGTGGGGCCCAGCAGCAGGTTGCCGTGGACCGTGGGGGAGACCAGCACCCCCTTGCCGTATTTCCCGGGCAATTGGAACACCGTGCGGGACACATGGCCCCCGGCGGTGTGGTCCAGCAGGCAGTACTCGCCCCGGCGGGGGGTGATGTGCAGCTTGTCCGCGCAGACCCAGTTGTGCACTTCATCGGCGAACACCCCGGCGGCGTTGACCACCGCCCGGGCGGCATAGTCCCCCCGGCTGGTGTGGACCACCCAGCCCTCTTCCCCCGGCTCCAGGCCGGTGACCTGGGTGTCAAAGGAGAACTCCACCCCGTTTTTGGCGGCGCTCTCCGCCAGGCCCAGGGTCAACTCAAAGGGGCACACAATGCCCGAGGTGTTGGCCAGCAGGGCCCCTTCCACTTCCTCCGAAAGGTTGGGCTCTAAGGCCCGGGCCTGCTCTCCCGTGAGCAGCTCCATGCCGGAGACGCCGTTTGCCACGCCCCGGTCGTACAGTTCTTTCAGCTTTGGCAGCTCCTCTTTTGAGAAGCACACCACAAAGGCGCCCACCCGCCGAAAGGGGATGTCCAGCTCCCCAGAGAGCTGGTCCATCATCTGGTTGCCCCGCACGTTCATTTTCGCTTTCATGGTGCCGGGCTCCGCGTCGAACCCGGCGTGCATAATGGCTGAATTGGCCTTGCTGGTGCCCTCGCACACATCCAGGGCCCGCTCCAGCACAACAAAGCGCCCCTTCCTGCGGGAGAGCTCTCTGGCCACCGCAGAGCCCGTCACACCGGCCCCCACAATGGCCACGTCATAAATCGCCATACTCCGCCCCTCCTGTTTGGAAATTCCCCGGGCCTTTCCCGGGATTTGGCGTTGCCGCCTCACGGTTATTAGGATAGCACGATTTGCCTGTTCCCGCAAGGCCGAAATGCAGGAAAGGCGCCCGGCGGAAAAACCTTTCTCTCCCTTGACAGGCGGGGGAAAATCGAGGAAAATAAAAGGTAAGTTGTATAGACGTTTCCCCCCTGGGGGAACGGGGAAAGGACGGTATCGTTATGGAATATTTGATCGGCATTGACCTGGGCACCAGCGGCACGAAAACCGTGCTCTTCGACCGGCTGGGGAAGGTCATCGCCAGCGCTACGGTGGAGTACCCCATGTACCAAGAGCGAAACGGCTGGGCCGAGCAGGACCCCCTGGACTGGTGGCACGCCTCTTGCGAGACTTTGCAGTCCGTCATCCAGCAGGGCGGGGTAGACCCCCGGGACATCAAGGGCCTGGGGATTTCCGGCCAGATGCACGGCCTGGTGATGCTGGACAAGCAGGGCCGGGTGCTGCGCCGGTCCATCATCTGGTGCGACCAGCGCACCGCCAGGCAGTGCGAGGAAATCACCCAGCGGGTGGGCAAGGAGCGGCTTATCCAGATCACCGCCAACCCGGCCCTGACGGGCTTTACCGCCTCAAAGATCCTGTGGGTGCGGGAAAATGAGCCGGAGCTCTACGCCCAATGCGCCCACATCCTGCTGCCCAAGGACTATGTGCGCTACATGCTCACCGGAGAGTTCGCCACCGAGGTTTCCGACGCTTCCGGCATGCAGCTGTTGGATGTGCCCCACCGCTGCTGGAGCCAGGAAGTGCTGGAAAAGCTGGACATTGACCCCGCTTTGCTGGCCAAGGTGTACGAGTCCCCGGAGATCACCGGCGCCATCACCCCAGAGGCGGCTGCCCTCACCGGCCTGGCCGCCGGCACCCCCGTGGTGGGGGGCGCCGGGGACAACGCCGCGGCGGCGGTGGGCACCGGCGTGGTGGCCGACGGCAAGGCCTTCACCACCATTGGCACCTCCGGGGTGGTGTTCGCCCACACGGATAACATTTCCATCGACCCCCAGGGCCGGGTGCACACCTTCTGCTGCGCCGTGCCCGGGGCCTGGCACGTCATGGGCGTGACCCAGGGGGCGGGGCTGTCCCTGAAGTGGTTCCGGGACAACTTCTGCCAGGCGGAGAAGGACACCGCCGCGGGCATGGGGGTGGACCCCTACGTCCTCATGGACCAGGAGGCGGGGCAGTCCCCCATTGGCTGCAACCGGCTGTTGTACCTGCCCTATCTGATGGGTGAGCGCACCCCCCACCTGGACCCGGACTGCCGGGGCGTGTTCTTCGGCCTTTCGGCCATGCACACCAAGCGGGACCTGCTGCGGGCCGTGATGGAGGGCGTGACCTACTCCCAGCGGGACAGCGTGGAGATCCTGCGGGGCATGGGCGTAGAGCTGCGGGAGATGCTGGCCTGCGGCGGCGGGGGCACCTCTCCCCTGTGGCGGCAGATGCTGGCGGACACCTACAACTGCCCGGTAAAGACCGTGAAGTCCAAGGAGGGGCCGGCCCTGGGCGTGGCCATCCTGGCCGGCGTGGGCGTGGGGCTGTACCCCTCTGTTCAGGAGGCCTGCCAGGCCATGATCCAGCTGAACCCCGCCCAGGAGCCCATCCCGGAGAACGTGCCCCAGTACGAGGCCTTCTACCAGGTCTACAAGAGCCTGTACCCGGCCCTGAAAGAAAACTACAAGCTGCTGGCCGCCACCGGCGCCTGAGCGGCGGGAAACTGAAAACGCGTGAAAAAACGCCGTCCTCCGGGGCGGCGTTTTTTGCGTGCTTTTACCTGTGTCCCCCGGCCTGCGGCGCCTCAGTCCTCTGAAAAGAAGAACAGCTCCTCCACCGTGGTGTGGAACACCTTGGCAATGTCCATGGCCAGCTTGAGGGACGGGTTGTACCGGCCGTTTTCCAGGTGGACGACGGTCTCCCGCCGGGCGCCCACCAGGGCGGCCAGCTCGCTCTGTTTCAGGCCCGCCCGTTCCCGGTACTCCTTCACCTTTGTGCGCAGCATGGTCTCACATCCCCCGCTTGTCGATGACGGTGAAGAGCACCGCTCGCGCCACCGTCATGGCCAGCAGCCCGATGAGGAGAGCGTACCCCACCACGATGCCGGAGAAATCGGAGAACACGCAGAGCACCGCGGCCAGGACCAGCACCCCACAGGCGATCTTCAAGCAGATGGAATCGGTGGTTCTCAAATTTTCCCGGGCGAACTCGTCGAAGATGTCCCGGCGCTTGGCGTAGTAAAGCTGATAGGCGAACAGCCCGCCCGCCAAGGCCAGCACCGCCGACTGCACATATAGGTACGAGGTGTGAAAGTCCGTGCGGGCGTACATCCAGTAGTACAGAAGCAGCAGCGCCGCCGGGGCGATCTTCAGGAACATCCAGGCTCTCAGGTTGATGGTTTTCGTCTTCGCTTCGCTTTTCATAAGGGCTCTCCTCCATGTGAAATATTTGTAACTTCGTTGTGTTATAAATAGTTCACTTTCCATTCCTGCTGTCAACACAAAAGTGAAATATTTTTAACTTTTCTTTGAGAGTTCCCTCTCCCTGCCCCGCCAATGCCTCTCTTTTCCTCCACGAGCGCCTCTGCTGGGGCGGACGTTCAACTGCGTCTCTCTTCCTTTTCCCTTCTTTTTCAGCCTTTTCCTGGCCTTTCCGGGCCAGTTTTTGCAAATGACAGTTTATAGATAACTTCAACTCGCGGGGAAAAAGCCCTGCGAGAATCTAAAATTT